>Ga0307379_10001166_pt1 | contig 41923 bp, 36 predicted proteins | sample UN2MG_FD_202237 | JGI IMG/M metagenome (GOLD analysis project Ga0307379, IMG submission 202237) | Soil microbial communities from Risofladan, Vaasa, Finland - UN-2 | ecosystem: Environmental > Terrestrial > Soil > Coastal area > Acid sulfate soil | place: Finland: Risofladan, Vaasa | collected...
TTACGCCCGACGACCGGACGGTGGTGGGGGTGTATCTCAGCTCAGACGACGTGACGGTTCGCAATAACATCTTCGACGCAACGGGCGGCGCCACGTGGTACAAGGCGGTGCACTTCGAGGGCAGCGTTGGATCGGCGCTGCACGGCATCAAGGTTCTCAACAACACGGCCTATCTGGGTGGATCGGCGAGCCAGTTTCGCCTGTGCTCCATCGACAGCAGCGCGCAAGATACCGTAGTGCGGAACAACCTGGCGTCGGCGCCGTACACGAGCGATCGACAATTGATCGTCGGGGCGGGGTCGGGCTTGGTGGCGGACCACAACCTGCTGACAAGCACGCCGGGGTTCGTGAGCGCCTCGGCAGGTGACTTCCGGCTGCTGAGTGGGTCGCCGGCCGTCGACGCCGGGGCGGCCGTGCCGGGCGTGTTCGTGGACTGGGACTGCCAGCCGCGTCCGGCGGGTAGCAACGTCGACGTGGGTGCGTGTGAGCGGCAGTAGGACGACGCTACACACCGGGGTGACAGGACAGGGGCTATTGCGGCGTTCCCTTGGGAGGAGATGGGACGCCGTTCTTGGTTTTCCGGGGGGATCGGGAGGGGGATTCAGAAGTGCGAAAGCAGCTAGCGGCGACGTGCCTGGTGCCAGGCGTGCACGGTCCACTGGGCGCGGCGGCGATACCAGGTCTCGGCGGTGTTGGCGAGTGCGGCCCCTCGTGAAGCGCGAGCCATCGAACAGAGCGTGTCGGGGCAGGAGGCGAGTTGCAGCAACTGGTGCGCGAGCCGCTCGTGCGCCAACAGCGGGGCGAGCAGTCCGCAGGCGTTCGCGTCGACGAGCTGGCGGGTATAGGGGATGTCGTAGGCGACGATGGGAAGTGCGGCGGCCATGGCATCAAAGATGCTGCGAGGCGTATCCTCGCATAGTGGCGTGAAGAGAAAGGCGTCGTAGGTCGCCATTTCGTCGATCAACTCAGCTCCATAGCTTCGCGGGCCGAGGAAACGGACGCGCGATTCGAGATCAAGCTGTCGAGTAAGTTGCTCGAGTTTGGGCTGCTGCTCGCCGCTTCCGATGACATCGAGTCTTAGGTCGGCGCCGCGTTGCCGGGCGTGATGGACGGCGCGTATGGAGTGGTCGACTCCTTTGCGGGCGATGAGACGTCCGACGGTGAGACAGCGAAGGGAGCGGTGCGTGGTGCCGCCGGCCAGGCGAGCCGAGAGGCGATCCGGCGGGACGATCCAATCGTATCGCATGGACACGTTCATGATTTCGCGGACGTTTCGGCCGAAACGGGCGTATCGCTGCATCAAGGCCTGCCCCTTGAGCAGTGTCAGATCGGCGGCGGCGACGGCGCGGGCAGTTTGACGATGCAGGAGGGTGTTCCGAAGGTGCATCTGGAGGCGGGATCGCAGGCCGCGGCTGCCGAGTAATTGGCGGTTCTGGAGGATGATGTCGGTGTCCTCGACCCAGACGGTGGGTATGGCATGGCGAAGGGCGGCCTGGAAGCCCCGGAGTCCGAAGGGACGGAGGATATCGTTGACACTGGCGTGGACGATGTCGGCGCCCTGAACGGCTCGGTCGTACGCTGCGCGGACGCGATGATCGTTGAGCCAGTATCGACGAAGGCGCCAGTCGAATCGGCCGACGGCGACAAATCGGATATCCTCGTTGGCGTGGAGCGTTTCGGGGGACTGGTCGGCGAAGCTGTCGTTGGGCGCGTACTGCGGTGCAGCGACGACGATTGTGCCGAATCGTCCATCGAAGGAATCCCGCAGAAGGCGTAGCGACTGCGCCCAGTCGGTTTTGACGAGTGCGCGTTTCGGGCCGTCAGGCAGGAACGGCACGCCGATGCTGATGACGTACATGGCTGTCAACCTTGCGCAGGCGGATTCGAGGCCGCCACATCGCACTCACGGGTGCCGACGTGAACGGACGCGCCGAACATGAGGGCTCGGAGGACGCGATTCGCGAGGGTGAGGTTGATTGGCCTGGGCGCTGCGTTCATCTACCTTCGCCCCTTTGGCCGTGCGATGCGGACATACAACTGGCCACCATGAAACTGCCCGCTCACCTTCCGGTAGTTCGAGGATTCCGCGTAGCGTCTGAGCGGCGCGTCGAGATCTCCGTGGAAGCCGACGAATACGGCCGCGGGCGGATCCTGCTCCAGAAGCTCCTCAATCGTCTGAGGTGACGTACCGTGCATCCGGCTCCTTTCCTCGGATCCGAGCAAATCTCCGACTCTGTAAAGGAACGGACCGGTGGCCAGCTCATGATAGATGGGGATATTCGCCTCCACCGCATACAAGGAAGATAGCGTTGCCATTTTCATGGATTCGACGGGTTCCGCCGCAATCTCGCTTCGTATTCTCTGGGCAACGCTGTGCACGTCCATGCCCACCCAGGGTTTGCCAACCGTTTTGAGCAGAAGGTACGGAGTGCCGCAGACGAACGCCAGCAACACGAAGGAGGAGAATGCAGCCCTTGTCAGGTATTTGCTGAAGGGTTGGCTCCAGGCAAAGGATGAGATGAGCAGAAGAAATGAGAAGCTCACCGGCATGGCGAAGTACTGAAGCCACGTTGGCGTTGGGATCAGTATCGCTGGTACAGCCACGACAAAGAGGGAAAGGGACAGACACAGTTCCGCTGATATCGAGTTCAGGAACTTTCCTGGTGTGTCAACCGCACCACTGAAAAACGCGAAGAAGAAACATAATACAGGTCCCAGCACGGGCACAACGTTCTCATAACTGAAGAGTACCTGTCTTGCATATCCAACCTTTGAGACTAACGTCATACTCGTGTCATTCATGGCTCTCCACTGGGCATTGAGGCCGTGATAGCCCAGGTTATTGAAGAGGAATGGTCCTGGGGCGCGAGCGAAGCAGCATAGCACAGGCAGCAAGCCAATAAGTATGCCACATACGAGAGGTATAAGGACTAGCGTCACTCTCTTTTGCATGCTGTATGCGCGAGGGAATAGCAGGGACGTCATGATGAACGGGAACATAATCACGCCATAATACGCCTTGGTTCCTATCGCAACGGCGACAAGGATGCCTGCCAGAAGTATCCCGACTCGCTTTATGGCATGCGGGTTAAGCGAGGACACATACAGGTAAAAGGCTATGAAGGAAGCCGCGATCGGCAATATGTAGTTGGAGCTCTCCTGTGCAGCCTGGAGCACGGTAGTGTTCAGCACGTAGAGAACAAGCACGCCTGACGAAAGGAAGAAACCACGTAGAAGTCTTCTGGCCAGAAAGAAGACAACAGAGCCCGACAGGATGTAGAAAAGGCAGCTAAACAACTTGCCTATCAGAAGGTAATGATCGGTACCCAGCAGTGTATAGGTATATCCATACAGCAAGGGAAGTAACGGCATCTGCAAGAATGCAAAATCTCTGTATAGGGCATAGTTGTCTTTAACGAAAACAGCTGCAGCTATATACATATGTTCATTGTGATTCAGGTATGTCATAATGTTATTGAGGGCCAGCAAGAACAGAGCAACGATGGCCGCTGCGGCAAGGAGATAGTAGAGGCTACCCATTCTGTATTCACGGTTGCCTGTGTGCTGATTCATGCTCTGCCCTTCATGATATGAAAGTGTAGGCACGGTTTTCACAACGCGCCTTCTCCCATTGGTTTGTCGTCAAGACCGGTCTGGGCTGTCGAAGGTCGCGATCCGTCGACACCGGGCACCGGCAAGGGGCATTGCGGGCTGTTCGAGCGTGTAAGCGGGTCTGCCCGAAGCGCCTCCCTGGTGACTGGGGACGCTTGTCTGCTCTGCTGCGTCCCAAGGGCATCGCCGATCATCTACTGGGCCGCATCGGCGTCGGAGCCCGGCGTTCGGCGACGCGGCTGCCCGCCGCGGGCGGGAGCGAGATCTACGGGCCGGTCAACGCAGCGGTTGGCTAGGGCTTCACTCGGTCAAGATCAGGCTTGGCAACCGTGACCTGAACATAGTTCCCTAGGTATGCAGACATACGCGGGAAGTTCACCTCGAGCCATCGTATGAGTCGCCACAGAAGTCGACCGATTCCCTTGTACTCCGTGACGCGCTGGCTGAAGGCGGTGGAGTCTATCCCGTGACTGACGATCTCGACGGGGCCCCATCGGGACATCGCGCGCCGCATCCAGCCCAACGACATGGGTTGGTAGGGCAGGAGGGGCTTGGGCCGCAGTCGGTTCAACAGATACCCGACGATGGGGGCGTCAGCGAGGAGGCGCCTAGTCAGCCGTACAGGGAAAAGCAGGGGGCGAGGATTCGCCGCAATCAGGACCACGACACCTCCCGGTCTCGTGACACGGAGCATCGCGTCGAGGGCCGCCTTCTGGGCTTCTGGGTTGTCGATATGATAGATCGTATGCGCGGAGTACACCGCATCGAAGACGTTGTCGTGGAATGGAAGATTACAGACATCCGCATTCGCAAGTACGTAGGGCGTCCCGGTGGCGTCGAGCTTCCCTCTTGCCACCTGCAAGCCCGTGCTGGAGAAATCAATACCTGTATAGGTAGCGCAGAGGTCAAGGAGCGTCGTCGCCGGGCTACCGCCGCAACCACACTCCAGCAGCCTAAGCCCATTCCCCGCCTTGTCCAATGCAGAACGGACTCGGCTAGCATGCAGTCTGTGTAGCTCAATTCGGATCGGCCCGTCTTCTTTGACGCCGAACAACTCTGTATCCACCAATTTGCCGTCGCGCTCTTGCCAACCTTCTCGGTCGTAGAACTCTTTGGTCGCACGACTGCCAGCGATTCTCTTGGTCATGGATGGATCCAGCATGCTGAGGCCCAACGAGGAGTTGAGCAGCGCGGGCGCCAATTCCCGTCCGGCTTCAGCGACGTGCCAGAGGTGCCTATCCCGTATAAAGCGAAGACACGTGTAGCTCCGTCAGGTCCGCTCCTCTGTCGCAAGAAACCAAGACAACAGAGCCAGCCTCGGGAGCCAAGCAAACAAGGCGAGTGCGAGTGAGTGGCTCCACATAGAGGTGCCCGCTGGTGTCCCCCTGAACATATCCGTTAGAGGACGGGCCAAACGATTCTAGCGTACTCCTGGTTGTTGGACAACTCGGTGTCTTACCGCCCAGCGTTGTGCAGAAACGTGGCATGGGCGTAGGCGTCGTCCGGCGTGCCGCAGGCCAGACTCTGATTCGTAGGCTCGGCATTGTACCACCGCGTCCACCACCCGATAACGGCGCGGGCCTGTTCCATGCTCTCGAACGATAGGCTCAAGGGCGTCTGCGGTGGCTGCCCATAACTATGCGGGGCAGGAGGATTCGTTGGAGAATCGCTCATTTCGCGGCTTGAAGATCAGGGCTCGAAGTCGTGCCAGTTGCCAGCGTCGCAGGTGTTTGCGGAACTCGAGGTCGGGGTAGCGCGGCCTGCGGCGCAGGCAGGCAGAGAGGTAGCCAAGAAACAGGCAGAGTCCTCCGAGCCCATAGGGTGGGTCGGCCATGCGATAGACGCTGCTGGCCAGGATATAGAGCGGGTGCGATCCCATGAACCATTGGCCACGTCCCCAGCGGAGTCGGCCATGGAAGATGCTTCGATGCGACGAGCCCATCTGCCGGAGGTGGTAGAGGGTAAGTTGGGGGTCCTCGATACTGCGAGCCTGCCAGCCAAGCATGCGGCAGCGGTGGCAGTCAATGCCATCCCACATGACCTCGGGCACGAAGCCGCCGATAGCTTCGAAGCATTCACGGCGATAGAGCTTGGCCCCGCCGAACGAGAATTCGTCGCCGAAGCGTTCGGGGATCCATCGGCCCTTGTGCTCGATATATGTCTTCCCGCTGGCGGTACCGAGGTCGGGTTGGGCGGCAAACCGAGCGAAGAGATTCTGGAAGTAGTGGGGACCGAAGGCGAGGTCGCCGTCGAGCTTGCAGAGGTACTGGTAGTCCTGTGTGTGGAGGTGAGCGAGGCCGTCGTAGAACGCCTCGACCACGCCGCCGCCGAGCTTTCGCTGGCCGCGGTCGCGCCGGCGGTGCAGGCGAATCCAGGCATGGCTGCGAGCGGCGCGGGCGACCATGTCGGGCGTGGCGTCGCGGCTACCATCGTCGACGATGAGCCACTCGGCGGGGCGAACGGTCTGGGCGACCACCGAATCGATGGTGCGTTGGAGACGTGCGGCCTCGTCGCGGACAGGCGTGACGACGACATAGCGAGGAGGCGCAGGGCGAGCAACTTGTGAATCGGCTTCGGTCATGGCTCTCGATGCTTGGTTTGTGTGGTGTGAGAGGGTGGCTGGTAGTTGGGGATGCGGTCGGGATGAGGCCTACCGGCGCTGGTGGCGCGTCGCCGGAAGACGGCAAGGTTGCGGGAGGCGTCGTGCTCAATGAGTTCGAAGTGTGCGTCGATCGTCGGGATGTCCCGCCATCGGATGAGTCCTGCCCAGTCGACGATGTAGCGGGCGGGACCATCGGCTACGTACTGAGGTACGGTGTTGGCGCGTCGGGCGGCGAGCGCTTGGGGGTTGACTTTGCCGTCGAGATTGATGGTTCGATCGTGGTAGTAGCCGAGCGTGCCGGTCTGGACGGCGGCGACCCAGGTGTTGTCGGGTACGTTATGTTCGACCCAGTCGACAACCTGGAAGTGCTCGTGGGACGTGCCGTGCAGGTAGAGGCGCATATCGACGGCAATCAGCCACAAGGCTGCCAACAGGCCGATCGCCATGCGTGCAGACCAAGGCAGGGCGCGTGGCGGGCGTTGCCAGAGGCGCACGATCAGGGCCGCCAGGACGACGGCGAAAACGATCAGGGGCGGGAACAGATAACGGCCCAGGAAATGCGGGGCCCCAAACCACAAACCATAGAAGGCGAGTAACGCCACGGCATAGAGCCCGACCGAGAGCAGTCCAACGGAGAGGTTCTCAGCGAGCCAGCGTCGGTGCCAGGCCGCCAGCAGCGTGAGGGCGAGCACAGAGCCGGCACAGATGATTTGGAAGATCGGATTCATCTGTAGCGTTGCGGGGACACGGGCGATGACCAGCATGGTCTCAAGTTGGACGGTCATGGCTTCGGGAAGGTTGGCGCCCAGACCGGCGCGGATGGATTCGGCCTGTCCGCTGACGGGCATGACCGATCCGAAGCGTGAGTAGTTGAACATGAGCCACGGTAGAGCGGTCAGTACGCTGACCGAGCCAACAATGAGGCCCTGTGCCAGGCGGCGTGGGAAGGCGCGTTGGCGGAGCCCAGTTGCCAAGTGGACGGCCAGCATCGCGGCGATGAGGAAGACGGCATCGTTGCGGGCCAGGAATGTCAATCCGAGCAGGGCGCCGAGAGCGGCGCAGCGTGTGGGGGCCAGTGTTGCGGCGAGTCTGGGGGTAAAGCGGTCGTAGAGCACGGCTGAGGCGAGGATGAGCAGCACGTACAGTGCGGTTTCGAGGCTGTTCTGACTGTGCTGGATGGAGGTAGGGCTGACGTACCAGAGTAGAGCGGCGAGGCAGGCGACAGCCCAGGGGGCGGGACCGCGGTAGAGTTGTGTCCGGACGGTCGACAGCAGCAACACAGCGGTTGCTGTGGCGATGAGGAACTGGAAGCCCACGACGATGTAGAGCGTGTCGAGCTTGTGGCCATGGGTGATCCAGTAGAAGGCGGCGAAGATCCATGTAGCCAGGGGTTGGACGCCGTTGGTGGGGGTGTGGCCGTCGGCGACACTGAGGCCTTTGCCCATGGCGAGGTTACGTGCGACGGTGAGCATAAGGTAGCCATCTTCGGTGACGCACTGGCGCTGGAGGCGGTCGCCACCGACGGCGAGCGGAGCCACGCGTACGAATGCAGCGACGGCGAGCACCGCGGCGGAGGCGGCTACGGCGCCGACGATCGAGGATCTTGCCGATGAGATCATGGCAGACGTTTCAGGATGCGTGCTTGGCGGCGTTGGCGACCGGTTCGCCAGAGGCAGGCGAACTGCTGACGGCTGCCAGCGGCGAGACGACGGCGGCGAAGAGGCGGGCCATGCGGTCGGCCGAGATACGGATATCGTGTCGATCTAATACGGCCTGTCGTGCGGCGGCACTTACGTGTTGGCGCAGGTGCGGATCGCGCACGAGACGTTCGATGGCGTCGGCGAGCTGGTCGCTACGGGCGGGCGCGACGAGCAGTCCGTTGACGCCGTCTTGTACGAGTTCGGGGATGCCGGCGATACGAGAGGCGACCACGGGCCGCTGAAGAGCCATCGCTTCGAGCAGCACGACGGGAAGGCCTTCGGCGAGGCTGGGCAGGACGAAGATGTCGGCACGTCGGTAGAGGTCTTGAATGCGGTCCTGACCGACCGAGCCGACGAAATGCACGTGAGACGTGACACCAAGCTGAGCGGCGCGATGACGGAGGAACTGGTGCTGTGGGCCGTCGCCGATGAACGTGCAGGTGACGGGCAGGTTGCGTCGGCGCAACGTTGCGAGGGCTTCGAGCAGGAATTCGTGCCCTTTCTCGGGGCTGAGTCGGCCCACGGTAAGTAACTCGATGGGTCGTTGGTCAGTGGGTCGGCCTTGCCGATTGTCGCACGTTGTAGCTGGAAAGGCGCCGAGGTCGAGACCGCACGACACGAGATGGATTTTGTCGGCGTCTTGTTGTCCGGCAGCGTGGATGGCCTGCTCGCGTCCGTAGCCGCAGACGCAGCAAACAAAGCGAGCGCTGTGGATCTTTTGGGCCAGCCGCGTTTCGGACGGGCAGCCGAAGTCGGCCTGACCGTGTAGGGTCATGCTCCAACTGGTGCCGGTCAGCTTTGCGGCGATCATGGCCAGACTGGCGGCGACGTTGGCGAAGTGCGCGTGGAGATGGTCGACGCGGCGGCTGCGCAGCTCGCCAGCGAGCAGCGCTGCTTCGGCGAAGTAGAAGACACCCCAGAGCAGACCGCGAACGCCCGGCGGCCTGATGTGCAAGGCGAGCATCAAGGCGGATAGATAGCGGAACGGGTGCTGAACAAGCCACCGCGTGTGGGCGGCCAGAAGCTTGAGCGGACCGGCGGGCAGTATGTACGAAGTCTGTGCTCTTTCGTTCTTTTCAAGCTCGGTTAACACTTCGCGATCGTCGGGCCGGCGTACGCTGAAGGTGCAGATATCCAGCCCCAAGGCACGCAGGGCCTGTATCTCTCGCAGGATGAACGTGTGCGAGACGTAGGGGTATCGACTTGTGATGTAAGCGATTGTCATGAGGCGGCGGTGGCGGCCTTGGGCCTGATGATTCTGTCCTTCAAGCCGGTCAACTGCACGCCCATGATGGCTGGGGAGAATGTGCCGTCTGGGCGGGTGAGTCGATCCTGCTGAATGAAGTGGCGGCCGATGGTGTGGGGGTCGCAGCCGGGGCGATTGGGTGTGGGATCGGATGTCACGGCGCAGAGGTACTCGGCATGCCGGACGACCTGGACGGTTTGCTGGTTGAAGTCGCCGTTTGGGTAACAGAAAGACTCGACGGGGGCGTCGAGCCGTTGCTGGAGTTCGGTGCGAGCGGTGACGGTTTCGCGGCGTAGGTTTTCGCCGTCGAGCTGGGAGAGCAGCTCATGGCTGTAGCCGTGGGCACCGATCTCGTGGCCGGCGTTCATGAGGCCCTTCAGTTGCGATGTGTTCATGATTCGGTCGTGGCCGCTGGCGCGAGTCAGGTCGTCGCCGAGCAGTGAGGTGAGGTTTTCAAGAAGCCTGATCCGTCCAGCCGGGTCGAGGGTTTTCGCCGTGGCGACTGCCGTTCGGGCGGCTTGGGCGGGGTCGGATTGACGGAAGGAGAGTCGCTGACCGCCTGGTCCGGTGAGTGGGCCGTCGGCCTGTGTCAGCAAATGGGCACGGTTCTGTTCGTACAGTCGGATGACGCCTTGGGCGAGGGCGTCGTACCAGGGCCGTCTGAAGGTATCCACCAGACCGACGATGGGGAAGAAGGTGGCCCTCAGGTCGGCCTGTTGCAGGACGGGTGCAGCGAGGGCGGCGTTGTCGCGATAGCCGTCGTCAAAGGTGATGGCGGCGATGGGGCGTTCGCCTGAGGTGCCGTCTTGCCAGGCGCGCAGGGCGGGTGCGAGCGGCAGGACGTAGTAGTGTCGGGCAAGGAATTGACAGTGATCGGCCAACGCCTCGGGCGTGACGGCGAGATCGGGAGCGAAGTAACGTCGACGAAGCGCCGCAGGCAAGACGCGATGGTAACAGAGGACCAATAGATGCCGTCGGGCACAGAGCCGACAGAGCGCAAGCAGTCCGGAGAGCTGCCCCAACCGCGCGAACCCATAGCGTATGAAAGCTTTCATCACGAAGGGGGGATCTGCTGACGTTGGCCAATCGACTGGGCGGGCGAGCCGGCCCAGATCTGCTTGGGGGGTACGTCTTTGGTGACGACGCTATTGGCGCCGACGACGGCGCCCGCACCGACGGTGACGCCTTTGAGGATACAGCAGCCGCGTCCAATCCACGCATCGCGGCCGATCGTCACCGGGGCGGTGGCAAAGCCCGCCTCGCGGATGGGTGTGGGGGTCTGGAGTGCGTGGTCCTGGTCACGGATGCTGGTGTATTCGCCGACCATGGCGTACGGTTCGATGGTGACGCACTGGTGAGCGACGATGACGACGCCAGGTGAGAGCACGACGTTGTCGCCGATGATGATCTGGCCGTGGTCGCGGGTTTCGAGGCGGACGCGCTTGTAGATTCGGCAGTTGCGGCCGAGTTGGATTCGGCGTGTACCTTCGAAATCGATGAGTCCGAGGATTTGGTTGTCGACGGGGACGGCTGCGGCGCCGAGATGAACGCGTGCCCAGGCCAGGCAGAAGCATCGCCACAGCCATCCGGCGCATGCACGGGCCAGCATGGCCGATGGCCAGCAGAGCGCGACAACGATATGCTTGGCGAGCGATCTCATCGTTTGACGACAGCCGACTGGGCGGCTGGACGCTGGAGAAGATTGTGCTCGGGCGCGCCTGGCGCGTCCAGGAAGAAACGATGCCACAGTTCGAGGCTTATCAGACGGCCGAGCAGGGCCAGTTGGTCGGTGCGGCCGGTGATCTGGCCTTCGACGAGGGTGCGGACCCGGGCGGGCTCGAAGTAGCCGCGTTGGGCGTGGCGGGGACCAAGCAGCAGGTCGCGGACGAAGTCTTTCAGGGCTGGATCGGTGAGAAGCCACCGTCGATAGTCGATGGCCACGCCGCGTCTGGGCGAGTGGGTCTGCCGCCGAGGTGAGAACCGGCTGCGAGCCTTACGCTCGGCGTAGCAGGCCAAGATTCGCAGTATGTTGGCGCCCGGGGGCAGTTCGGTGCGTTCCCAGGGCACGTCGTCGAGCTGGGGGACCAGCCGATGCAGGAGTTTTCGTTGAATGGGTTTTTCCCTGGCCCGCCATTGCGGGGGCCATTGGGTCACGAGGCTGAAGACGTCGGGATGGAAGAAGGGCTGTAGGGTCGGGCAATAGGCCCGTAAGAGTACGGATCCGACGAGGTTGAAGCGGCGGATGCGCTGGGTGAGGTCTGTGTAGTCGAAGCGGTCGAAGACGGATGGTCCAGCGTCCTGCGTGTCGTCGCGGATTTGGTTGAGCGATGCGGCAAGATGCTCGGCTACGACGGGTCTATGGTGCTGGGCGAACAGGGACGGCGAGGCTGGCGCGGCGTGTGCGGGATCGATGATCGGAGCGATGAAAAGATGGCGGGGCAGTCGGCGGGCGATAGACCGCGGTGCGAGGCGCTCTGCGGCCACCTCGAATCGACTATAAAGGCCGTCGCAACTGGCCACGCCATCGAGGACGGCTTGGGTGTCGGCGGGGAGCCGCCGAGCGACGAAGAGGATGTGGGTGTCGAAAGCGCCAAGTGTGCCGTCGGTGAGGCGGACGCCCTCTTCGACCCAGGCAAGGAAGTCGCGCGGCGAGACGGTCCACGCGTGATGAGCGAAGCCGAGTCTCTTGGCAACGATGTCGGCCAGCGTCAGGTCGGCGGCGCCATCGCTGCCGATGGTGAGAGTTTGGACCTGACGTCCGCAGCGGTGGAGGGCTGCCGCAATACAGCGAGAGTCGAGTCCGCCGCTAAGCGGGAGGGCGTAGCAGCCGGGCTGAGCCGTCTGATCGCGGACGGCGGTCAGGAAGCGGTCGTTCATCTGCTCGGCGCAGCGATTGAGGTTGGGCGTTTGCGAGGCACTTGCGCCGTATTGGATACGCCGGTACCGACGCACCGTGGCGTGGCCACATTCGATGCTGACGACCGAGCCGGGCGGGACGAGACGTACGTCGGCGAGCAGCATTCTGTCGTGAAGGGGGAAGCCCAGTGTGACGTACTCGCACAGGGCTTGCATGTTGACGCGACGAGGCACGTCCGGTTCGGCCAGCAGCGCGGCGGTGCTTGAGGCGAAGAAAGCGTGGTGTTGCGTGACGGCGTAGTACACCGGTCGGGTGCCGACGGGGTCGGTGGCCAGCAACAGGCGTTGCTGTCGACTATCCCACAGGGCCACGGCAAAACATCCCTGGAGCTGTTCAGCAAACGCGAGGCCGCGATCGCGGTAAAGTTGGAGTGTGGACTGTGCGAGGGCGGCGGAGGGCTGGGTGATGTATCCGTCGCCAACGACCAGCAGGCCTCGGTCGGCGCTGGCTGCGATCTGCGGCTGACACGGGGCGGCGCCTTGGGCCACGAACGCGAGGCAGCCTTTGCCTGCGACGGCCAGGGCACATTCCGGCGGCTCGCGGCTGAGGGCCAAGCGGCGCGCGATGCCTTCGACCCGGCTGGCCAGAGCGGGGTCGGCCTGAAACGCGCTGGCTCCTGCGATTGGCGGCATGGGAGTACTAGGGAGTCTTATACTCGATAAGTTGCGGTTGCGTTCGGGCCCACGTGTGTTTGAGTGCGAGCAGGTGGCCAATCGACAGAGGGATTCGCGAGAACTGGCAGTGGGCAGCGTAGGTGAGGCAATGCGTCCGGGGCGCGCGGCGCCCGATCCGGGTGCGGGTGGCGATCCACAGGATACGTGCGACGATGAAGCCGGGCAGGACCAAGGCCACGGCCGGCGAACGCAGCGCGATTGCGCATGCAACAATGGCGATCCACAGGGCCACTTCGGTCAGATTAAGCAGTGTTTCGCGGAGCCACATTTTCTCGGGGCGGCGGCGAAAACGCAGGGCAATCATTCCATAGCTGAGTCCCGTGCGGACGATGCGGCGCCAGTATTGGCGGAAGCGTTGTATGGCCAGGTCGTGGCGGACCATAGGCTGGCCGGTTTGAAGGATTTGCCATCCGTCCTGGCGGATTCGGTAACAGAGGTCGGCCTCCTCGCCGGCGACCAAACTCTCGTCGTAACCGCCGTGGCGGCGGACGATGTCGGCACGAACGAGTACATTGCCGCCGGCCATTCGCCAGAAGCCGGGGGGGATGTGCCAGTCGAATGACGAGACAAGCATATAGATGTTGGCGCGTGGGTCGATTTCTTCGACGATTCCGGTAACGCAGGCGACGGAGGGATGGGCATGCATCTGGTCGACTGCGTGCCGAAGCCAGTGGGTGTCGACGACGGTGTCGGCATCGAAAAAATGCAGCAACTCGTGACGGGCGAGACGTAGGCCGACGTTGCGGGCGCGGGCGGCACTGAACGGGCCGGTGGCGATCGGTTCCGTGCGGGCGCCGAGTTGATCGGCGACAGTGAGGCTGTCGTCGGTGGAGCCGGAATCGACGTAGATCAGCTCGATGCGGTCGGCGGGGTAGTCGGCTGAACGGATCGACTCGAGGCAGCGGCGCAGGCGCGGTCCCTCGTTGCGGCCGATGACAACGATGGATAGATTCGGCATGGTTTCTTTTGGGGATTCGGTCATTCTTTAACGTGAGAGCGGCGAGGGTTCCGCAAGCAGGTGAGGGCCTGACGTGCGGCGGCCGCTCGCTGCCGCGAGGCGGCGTCGGATCGGCAGCGAAGGCGCAGCCAATCGAAGGTATTGCCGGCCATATCCACGGCCTCGGTGAACCACATGCCCGTCAGGCCATAATGCCGGCGCATGTATCGCCGGCGGCTTTGAAGCCAATATCGCGGGTGGCTGCCATCGAAGGGCTGGGCGGTGTCTCTGTCGGGGTCGGTGCTGGCGCCCAACAGATGCGTGGCGCGTGCCGCGGGTACGAGCCAGCCTTGCCAACCGGCGGCATGCATCCGCCGGCACCAATCGGTCTCTTCGAAGTAGAGGAAGAAACCTTCGTCCATCAGGCCGACCTGCTCGATTGCGCTGCTGCGTACGAGCAGGCAGGCGCCGCTGATCCAGTCGGCCGGGATGGGGTTCGCCGGGGTCGTCTGTCTGCCGTGGATGTCGAATCCGTATTCTGCGGCCGTCAGGCGCGCGAGCGGTCGCACTCTCGTCGCGAGGAACCGCGCGGGCGTGGGGAAGCGCCGGGCGGAGGGCTGAACCGTTCCGTCCTCGTTTAGAAGCAAGGCGCCGCAGAATCCGGCTTGTGGCCGGGATCGCATGAACTGCAAGAGTATGCCTGCGGCGCCGGGGTGAACGAACGCATCCGGGTTGAGCAGCAGAACGAACTCGCCGGACGCCTGGCGTATGGCCTGATTGTTGGCGACGGCAAAGCCGACGTTTCTCTCATTGGCAATCAGGTTAACGTGAGGATAGCGTTGGGCGATGATCTGCGGCGAGCCGTCCGTGCTGGCGTTATCGACGACGAAGATCTCAACCATCAACGATTGGGTGTCGGCATATACGGCGTCGAGGCAGCGCTGAAGCAGCCGCTCGGTGTTAAAGCTGACGATGACGATTGACAGGTCCACGTTTGTCGTGCGTTCAGCAGGAGTTTCGCGGCAGCGTCACGGCGTTTTCGCTTGCGGCGGGCCGACGGGGCGACGGGCCGCGGCCTTGGACGAGATAGCCGGAAGGCTTTTCCGGACGCGACCCGCCCGGATGCGGCGCGCGGCGGCGGCGGAGACGGCGCATACGCCGCCGGCGCCAATAATGACTGCCGGACTTGGAAAAGCGTTGGCCAGGAAATCGACGGCGAGCAGACCCGAGAGCGTGGCCCAGAGTGCGGCGACCTGGCGGACGTCGGGCGCCCAGTGAGGCGCATGGCGCCAGGCATCGACGATATTCCCCATCCACCACATCATAAAGGAGATCAGTCCGAGCAGGCCGTACGTGGAGGCCAGGATCATCCACAACGCGTCGGCGGCGAGACCCTCGACGTTGAAGCGGCCCCAGGCCCCCAAGCCGAACAGCTTGTTCTGTCTGGCTTTGGTCAAGTAAGCCTGCTCGGCGACGAGGCGGTATTCGATCGATTCGGCACGTTCGGCGGAGATCAATCGCACCTTGTCGACGACGAATTCGTCATCGATCCAACCCACATAGCGAAAGGCCATCCAGAACGTAGCCAGCGCGAGGGGTACAAGCAGGGCCGAACGGAGTCGCATGCGCTCCCAGAGGAACCACACGGCCAGACCCAGGGCAAAGGCCAAGTAGCCGGAGAAAGTCATGGTCGCCAGCAAAGCCACGACCGGCGCTGCCGCCACAAGTTTGGCGGGCACACCCCAGAAGTTGGGTAGCAGTCGGGCGCGTAACAGCCAGAGGGCGGCCAACGAGGTGGCGGCGAAGAAGAACGAGAGCGGCAGGGCATGGGGGAAACAGACGATCGGCCGCCAAAAGCCCCAGCGGTAGTGTTGGCGCCATGCATGCTGGAAGAAACCGTAGAACGTTTGGTGGATGTGGGGACTCATTCGCCATTCCCACAGGGCGGGGATGGCGTAGATCGCGCCGCACAGAGCGAAAGTTGTGGCGGCATCAAGCAGATCTTCGCGCGTCTGGAGATGGACGCGAGCCAACCAAAAGGGAAGAGCATAGCGGAGTACCTGGAGCAGGGACGCACTGACGCCATCGTAGATGCCAAGCCCGTTCACCACCGATGTCAGGGCGGAACCGATGATGAAGATGATGAGCGGGACGTCGGTCCAGTGGAAGCGCCAGCGGGTCAGGACGTGAGGCCGAAACAGCACGGTACCCAGCACGGCCGCGATCCCGCAGACGGCCCACTTGTCGAGATCGGGCAGTCCGGAGATTTGAATGCTTGTCTCGGGCAGAATCATCTGTCCGAGCAGATAGGTGAGGATCAGGGCTCGACCGGGGCGGGCGACGGCAAAGATCACGAGCCCGGCGATGGGCCAGACAAGAAGGAAGGGCGCCGCGGAGGAACTGACGAGGGACATCTGGAGCCTTCCTGGTTGGGCGACAGGGGTGACTGCCCGTCAGAAGTGGTATCCCCACCTGTCGGGTGCGTCGCCGAGCAACTCGGCGCAGCGGGAGCGATCGAGAGGCGGCAGTGCGAGTTGGACGCGTGTATCGAGGATGGTCTGATAGGCTCGGCGTACTCGCGGGGTCAGCCGCAGTTGGGCAAGTGCGCACATATCGCGCAGCGTCGATTCGGGATCCAACTGGACGTCCTCGAAGCGGAAGATGCCATACTGGTGGGGAAACGAACGCTGAAGACGTTCACCTTCCTCGATGTAGATGCGCCATTCGAACAGAAACCACTCTGCCGTAGTTCTAACGGTCGCCAACAGATCGGCGTACTCGGGGAAGAGCTGAGTAAAGACGTTTCTGCGTACCGCGGTCCCCGGAGTATACCTGGAGTAGACGGAGGGCCAGTGCTGGCTCTTTGATGCGGTGGTGCTGAAGGGGTCGCGCACCATGTGGATAAAGGTGGCGTCAGGCCACATCGCCTGGAGCCACCGGACACGAAACAGGTTGGCCGGGAACTTCTCGAAGAGCCGTTTCTTTCCGGCCAAGGTCAACTGGATGCCAAATTCGCATCTGAGGACCGCTTCGCGCTGGGGTGTGGCGTCGGCCTGGTCGAGGTACATGCGGCCGACGATCCTGTCACCTTCCCAATGGTAGTGCTCGTCGGCGATATCGGGGACGGCCATGTACCAGATGGGCCTCGCCTCGCTGAGAAGCCGCAAGTCGCGGTGTCGGCCGAGCACTTTGGCGACGGCGGTTGTGCCGCTGCGTGGTGAACCCACCATGAAGATCGGCGCATCTACGGGCCTGGGCGTGCGCCAACGGGCCAGTGCTGGCACGGCGCTACCTTCAGGGTAAGAGGCACCCCTTGTGACGACTTTGTTGACGGCCCCCACCGCTCGCCACACGCCTCTGTGGAAGCGTTCGCGCAATTGGTCGGCCCAAGCGTCGAGGGTGGCCGCGGCCTGGATGATCATCCCCGGGTGATTGTGCACATGGGCGATCAGCGTAGGCGGGCAAGTGGACCCACCGTAATCGCTGCGATCAGCAGCAGCGAACGGCCGATCGATGCGGGGGGCCGGCTGTTGGCCGATGGGAGGCGGTTGCAAACGGCGCGCGTGTTCGGTTGAGGCTGGGTTCATAGGTATCGCTCGGGCTCGGATGGGTCGGGGCGTGTTCTCAACAGTTTCATCGCCTGGTGGCGTGTCTGCCGGTTTAGGGGAGCCAACATCCACGCCTTCAGGACGTGACGCAGGGCTGACCAGTTGCGGCCGTACTCGCGCAGCAATTGCGCCTCGCTGAGGTGGAGGTGATAAAGTATCTGCTGCATGCTGTGGGGCGCGGGGGGTGTCCGGTCATTTGCCGCATAGGGCGGGATGGACTCGCCTCGCTGGAGGCGGTCGCTGCCACCTTGAAGGCGCTCGCGCAGAAGCTCGTAGGCCACGCGGTGCTCGTAGAGCCCCGGCCCCGGATCACTGTGGCTGACGCCCTGAAGATTCATCCGGTAGCGGTAGAGTACGTCCGACACGTTGTCGATCAGGTACCGCTGCGCGAGGCGGAGCATGAAGTCCACATCGCCGCGCTGTCTAAAAAAGGTGCGAAACAGCCCGATGTCCAAGGCGGCGCGGCGCCGAACCATCAAGGCGCTGCCGTAGCTGTAGAACTCGCCCTGGAGGATGCGTCGACGACACCGTGCCGGTCCGGTCGGCGCGTGCTGGGTGAACAGGAACCGGCCCGTTTGGTCGACAATGCGGATCGAGCAACCAACCGCTGCGACGTCGGGGTGTGCGATGAGGAATTCACGTTGCACGGCCAATCGGGTCGTCTCCGAAACGTCGTCCGCGTCCATGTAGGCGACGAACTCCGTGTCGGCGGCCAGGGTCCCCGTATTGCGGGCGGCGTCGTGGCCCAGGTTGGCCTGGCGAATCAGCTCGATACGCGCGTCGCTGTACGCACGGACGAGGTCGCCTGAGCCATCGGTGGAACCGTCATCCACGACGATGAGGCGGAAGTCCGGCAGCGTCTGGCTGAGGATGCTGTCGATCGCCTCAGTGAGCCACCGTCGGACATTGTAGATGCACAAGACTACGGCGACGTCCGGACGATCCTGTTTCGGCGTACTCATGACAGGCTCAGATGGATGATTAGAGCGGTTACGGCGGCCGATCCGGTTACCAGGGCGGTCCACGTGCGATAACCGACGCGGCGCGTGCCCCATCGGCCTCGGAATCGCTTCAGCCATGCGTTTCGTGCGGCGTGCGCGGTCAGGGCGACGCCGGCGCACGCACAGATTGCCGCGACGGCGTGGCGGCCCCAGCCGGGACTGATCCGCACGATCGCAAAGGTGCCGAGGCCCACAACCGTCATCCAGATCAGGCAGCCCAGAGCCAGCAGCGCGTTGAGCGCTAGGCTCACTCGCATCGCCGCGGGCTCGGGCAGAAGTACGGCTGCATAGGGGAGCAACGTCTTTTGTGCGTACCGGCCCCAAACAGGCAGATCGTAGAGTGCTTCGCGGTGATCGAACAGGTCTACGGCTCGCTGTACGCGACGATCCAGACCGGAAGTCACCCGAGACGGGATTTGCCGGATGGGTATGACTTCGAGGTCGAGTTTTTCGATAGCGCGATCGATCAGAGGCACGAACTCGTGCAGGTCGAGATATCCGGCGTGTGGGTCCGCGACGCGGAAGTCGGGCGCATGCACCAGCAGCACCATCACGGATCCGGGCAGGATGGTCTGCTCGGCGTCGAGCATCTGCTGAAGGTGAACGGCTTCAATCGTCGCGGGGACCATCGCGATATCGGTTGGATTCGCCACGGGCTCCAACAGGCCGGCTGAGATCATCTCGAAGCCTGCCTGCCTGGCGGCGCGGACCGTTGCCTGGTCGAAGCTGTTCCAGGGGGGCACGAAGACAGGCGAGGCCCGTCCCACGAGCTGCTCCACTCGATCCTTCGCCTCCCGGAGGATGTGGTACTGTTTGTCCTGCGGTAGGCCCGCGAACTCGGTGCCGAACCTGGGTAGCTGCTTCCAGGTGTGGTGCGTCAGACCGTGGACCGCGGGCTCGGCGCAACCGTCGTGCATGACGTCGCGCAGAAGGGCCACGCGATCGGGGTCGTTCTGCAGAGGAACCCGCCCGGTCTCGCTGGCGTGGTCCGGGTTCACGCTCTGAAGTGGGGTGATGGCGCAAAGCCACGGCCAGCTTCGGGCAGCCATTTCGCGACATAGCATTTGCTCGACCAGGAGGCGAGCGGCGCACTGGGGGGAATGGGCGGCACCGAAGTCGTCGTAGCGAATGACCAGGTAGCTGGGCTTATGGGTGGAAGGCATCAACCGTTATGCAACAGGTATGGAGACCAAGTAACGATCATGTGTGGTTGGCAAGCTGGGCCGACTGACCGCCCGGCGGGCGTAGCAGTCGCCGGCGAATCGGCTTTGGCACGACAGCAGGGCACCGACGCGCGATGGGCTCCAGGACGTTTCGACCGGCCCGGCGCAGTGCGTAGTAGGCGTCGCATTCGACGTGTCGGACCCGCGCCATAAGATCGCCGTATTCCCAGAAGTCTACCCAGGCGCCCCAGGCAGAATGGCGCACGGCGTGCACCTGGACGGTGTGCCTCGCGGAGGAAGTCCAGACGCGTTTGTGGGGGGCATCGCCGCGTTTGAGGTCCCAGACGCGCGCGCCTTCGTCGATGGCGGCGTGGTACATGTGGGCGCTGAGGAGAAAACCAACGCCGAGCCGTCCGTAATCGGGGTGGTAGGCTTCGGCCTGGGTGAACATGCGGCCGGCGAAGGCAAAGCACAGGCTGATGCAGGCCGGCTGATCGTCCACCCAAAGGACCCAAAGCCGCAACTGACCCTTATGCAGAGCAGCAAGCGCCTGATCGATCCAGGCCACGTACTCGTAGTCGAACCGGTGACCGTACTTGGCCTGCTTATACTGGAGCATGGTCCGGATAAGTTGGGGTATCCGCCGCTCATCGCCGACGCACTCGAAACGAACGTCTCTGAACTGCCGGCGAAGGACATTCAGCTTGTGTCGCATATTATTGCGGGTGCTTTTGCCCAGCCCTTTGCGGAACTGATCCCACGTGGGCGGCAGATCGAAATACGGACAGACCGAAGAAGGCCGTTTGTGGATCCAGAACCGGTGAGGCAGCGACCGGGTTGCAAGCAGGCTGGTAGTATTCGAGTCGTCGAGGATGTAGTCGAGATAGAGCACGTCCCAGCGGACCCGTTCGCGTTCGAGGCAGCGGAAGGTCTCGCCGAGGACAGCCTGCCGCCAGCCGGGGCGCGTGAGGATGTCGAGGTAGTCGGCGCCGCTTTCGGGGCTGCCAAGCAGGGCGAGTCGGCGGTGTCGGCTGAGCCAGCGGCCGGTGGTTTCGGCGTAGAAGGGGGCAGCGCCCACGAGTTCGCCGTGTCCGTCGCGAACGAGCACAACGGCCAACTCACGCTGTTTGCCGTACCCATGCCAGAACGGCACGTTGCATGTTGAGGAACTGAAGAAGGCCTGCGGTGTATCGCTCTCTGCCAGCAGCGCGTCCCACTGCTGGGAGATCGCTTCGAGCGTGTGGATGTCGCGTACGAGGGTGCTGGTGAGCGGGAGCCGGACTGCGAGGGTGTCGGGCTGGGCGGAAGACGGTTGGTCGCTCTTGTCGACGCGAGGTCGGATCGGCGAGCCGTTACCGCGGCCCACCAGGAGGCTGCGCAGGGCGGCTCTTGGGGAATGGACGCGGGCGAATGGGAACAGGGCCGCAACCAGCGTGCGTCCGAGAAAACTCAGTTGCCAAGGGTCGGAGGGGTTGATGCGCCAACTTGTCGCGGCCGACCGCAGCGCCGGGCCCCATCGACTTTGGTGGGCGAGCCGCCGACTTCGCTCGGCGTGGTACCAGGCAACGGCTCGGCGATAGGATACGCTTCCGGGCTCCTCGCTGAAGGTGGGCACCTCGATCGGAACGCCGCGGTCCAAGCGGTCGGTGCCGCTGGTGAGACGTTCCTGCCGCAAATCGAGGACCAGACGAGCAAAGAAACGCTGTCGGGCGCTTCGGGTGTGGCTTACGGCGCCGGAATGCCGCCGGTAAATGTACAGGGGCTCCGGCAGACACGCTACATCAAATCGCTCGGTCACCCGCATCCACATGTCCATGTCTTGACAAAGAGCGAGCGCTTCGCGGAATCGGCCGACCACATCAAACACCTCGGCGCGGACCATGACGCTCATCCCGTTGAGCGCCATGCGCCCCTCTGCGTAGGCGCGTCGAATCTGTTCGGGCTCACACGGCAGCGTGGGGTACTCGAGGGGGTTGCCGTCGCGGTCGACGACGACCTCCCAGGTTCCCACGCCATAGATGTCGGGGTGGGCCCTGAGGAAGGCCAACTGTTTCTCAACGCGCGTGGGATCGCAGAGATCGTCGGCGTCAAGGAAGGTGACGAATTCACCCTGCGCGACCTCAAGCCCGGTGTTTCGACCCTTGGCCTGACCGGCGTTGTCCTGGCGTAAGAGACGGACGCGCGGATCGTCGATCTCGGCGAGGACGCGCGGCGTCTGGTCGGTCGAGCCGTCGTCGACGACCACCAACTCGAGATCCTGGAAGGTTTGGGCGAGGATGCTGTCTATGGCGGCGCGGACGAAAGGCGCCGCGTTGTAGGCACTCATCAGGACACTGACGACGGGCTTACTCATGGATGCTTCTAACGGCTCGTTGCCGGCCTAGGTGTAATCCCAGGCCCATTCAGAAGGCATGAACATTACATCGTCGGGCTCGTGGGCTCCGCGGCCGGTGCCGTACACGTCGACTTCGGTAACCTCGATGGAAGCGGCCATCTCCAGCCCATCGACACGCTGCGCCACCGAGTCGTTGAGTCGCAGCGTAATGGAGTACATTCCCGGAGGCAGGTTCAGGGCGGGGAAACGGCATTGCACGTTGCCGCCCTTCCCGGCATCGGGCATGACGTCGACGGCGGCATGGCTCTTGGCGTGGAAAATTGTCTGTCCCATGGCGTTGATGAAGAGGACCAGGAACCGCGGTCGCGAAAGCCGCTGATTACACACGAATTCGGCTTCGACGGTCAGTTCGCCGCCCATGGGGACACTGGCTGTGATGTGGCCGTCGGCGTCGTAGAAATGGACGTCGGTGAAACGTGCGTGCACGCCACCGCTGCGATCGGTCCGATCACGCAGGGCGACGCTGCCGGTGCTGCGTCGGAACGAGGCAAGATACGTTTCGATGACCTGCGCAGGCCCACCTTCCATGGTTTTTCGGCCCTCCTCGAGCAGAACGGCGCGATTGCAGAGCGACTCGATGGACACCATGTTGTGGCTGACGAAGAGAACGGTACGTCCGCCGCCGGCCACTTCGCGCATGCGTCCGAGGCACTTGCGTTGGAACTCGACGTCGCCGACGGCCAGCACCTCGTCGACGAGCAGGATCTCCGGCTCGAGATGGGCAGCCACCGCAAAGGCCAGACGCACGTACATGCCGCTGCTGTAACGCTTGACGGGTGTATCGAGGAACCGTTCGATGTCGGCGAAGGCGGTAATCTGGTCGAACTTGCGGACGATTTCCGCGCGGCGCATGCCGTGAATAGCGCCGGCAAGGAAGATGTTTTCGCGTCCGGTCAACTCGGCATGGAAGCCGGTGCCCACTTCCAGGAGGCTTGCCACGTGCCCGCGCAGCTCGACGCGCCCGGTAGTGGGCTCGGTGATGCGCGAGAGGATCTTAAGCAGCGTGCTCTTGCCGGCGCCGTTGCGTCCGATCACGCCGATGACCTCGCCGGACTGGACCTCGAGATCGAACTCTTTCAGGGCCCAGATGGTCTCGTTCTCCTCGGCGTGTTCGCTGAGCGTGCGGAACCGGCGCACGGGTGCGGTGAGCAACCCAACCAGCGCTTCACGGAAGTTTTGATCGTCGGGGGCACGCACACCGATCTTGTAGCGTTTTCCCAAATCCTCGACGTGTATGGCCGGCAACATATCAGCTTTCTATGCAGTTCGATGTATGCTACACGACGTCCGCAAAGCGCCGCTCGGTACGGCGGAAATAGGCGGCGCCGAACAGCAGCACGAGGATGGCCGATGCCGTGGAGATCGCCAGCTCGGTGGCGTTCACGGGTGTACCGACCAGGGCGGCGCGGAACCCGGTAACGACGCCCCACATGGGATTGATCGCAGGTAGCACCCCCCACGTCTCTCGGAACTTCTCCTGGCACTGGTTGGCGGAGTAGATCACGGGCGAGACGAACATCCAGACCTGCACCATGTACGGGATCACGTAACGAAAGTCGCGGTAGGTAACCGTGAGCGACCCGAGCAGCAGCGCCATACCTGTCCCAGCCATCAGTGTCACCAACAACAGCAGCGGGGTCAGCAGGACCAAGGCTGACGGCGCCATCCCGTATGCAGCCATCATCACCACCAGCACGGCCATTTGCAGAAGGAAGTCGAGCAGGCCGGCGCCGACGGGGGCGATGGGGACGAACAGGCGTGGGAAGTACACCTTTGTCAGTAGGTGCTGCTGGTTGACCAGGCTTTGTCCACCCAGGGAAACCGCGTTGGCAAACAGCAGCCAGGGCACGAGTCCGGCAAAGTAGAACACGGGCTTGGGGACCCCGTCCGTTGAGAGGTTCGTCAGTCCCGCGATCAGTGTGAACACCAGCATGAATACCAGCGGCTGAAGGATGGCCCAGGTGGCTCCGAGCACGGTCTGCTTGTAGCGGACCTTTACGTCGCGCCAGACCAGGAAGTAGAGCAGTTCGCGGAACTCCCACAATTCTTTCCAGTCGATGGGGATCCATCCGCGGCGCGGTTGAATCACCGTGACCGGCAGCGCTTCCGGGGCGCCGACGCGCTGCTCTCGGGTCGGGCGGTCTGGATCGATCGGCCCGCCGCCAGCGGCATGGGCCCGGTCTGTGGCTGTTTCACTCATTGGGCTTGACGTACCTGGCTCGTTCGGGTCGTGACGCGCTGCCGGCGCGCGTCGAGGTATTCGTGCAGCATGTCGCGCCACGGGCGACATGGTTCAATGCCGAAGTCCATCAGGCGCGTGCCGGTCAAGGCCGACAGGGCTGGGCGCTTCGCTCGGGTTTCGTACTGATCCGAGCGGATGGGCTCGACCGAGACGCCGGGCCGTTCGCGATCGAGAATGCCCTGCGCGAATGCATGCCAGGAGCAACTGTCGATGGCGGCCACGTGCACGAGTCCACACGGGCCGACCTGAATCAGCTCGGCGATCTTGCCGGCCAACTCCCACGTGCTGGTCGGCGAGACGCGCTGGTCGGAAACGACACGAAGAGGCTTGTCTTCGTCAGCCAGTCGAAGCATGGTCTCGACGAAGTTGCCGCCCTTGCCTGCCGCACCGGCCAACCCGTAGAGCCCGCAGGTCCGCACGATAGTCCACCGCCTGCCTGCAATGGCCGTCAGGTGTTCGCCGGCCAGTTTGGACGCGCCGTACACGTTGACCGGGCCGGTGGGGTCATCCTCGGTGTAGGGCTGGCTGCGGCGCGTGTCTCGCCCGAACACATAGTCGGTGCTGATATACACGACGGCCGCACCATGCTGCTCGGCGACTCGGGCGACGTGTGACGCACCCAGCGAGTTGACGGCGAAGGCCTGGTCGATGCGGTCTTCGCAGGCATCCACGTTCGTGAGCGCGGCGCAGTTGACGACCACATCCGGTCGGATTTCGGCCAGGGCAGCGGCTACACGGTCAGCCTGTCGCACGTCGAACTCAGGCAAGTCCAAACCCGTCACGTCGCCGGCAAGTCGCGCGCACAGATCGCTGCCCAGTTGACCCCTGGCACCAATCACCGCGGTCTTCATGAGCCGGCGCCCTCTCGCGTGCCATATTGCCGTTGGTAGTAGTTGCGGTACTCGCCGCTTTTGACCGCCTGCCACCAGGGCTTGTTATCGACATACCATTGCACGGTCTGAGCCAATCCCTGCTCGAAGTCCACCTGCGGCGACCACCCCAGCTCGCAGCGCATCTTGCCAGCATCGATAGCGTACCGCCAGTCGTGGCCGGGGCGGTCTTTGACGCGCTGGATCATGGATTCATTCTGCTTGAGCTGTCGCAGGATCGCGCAGGTCAGCTCGAGATTGGACAGTTCGTTGTCGGCGCCGATGTTGTAGATTTCACCCGGCTGACCGTCCTGGAGGACGCGGATCAGGGCGTCGCAATGGTCCTGCACGTGGATCCAGTCGCGTACGTTTGATCCGTCTCCGTAGAGCGGGACTTTGCGCCCCTCCAGCAGGTTGGTGACGAAGAGCGGGATGACCTTCTCGGGGAATTGATAGGGTCCGTAGTTGTTGCTGCACCGAGTGACCATGGCCGGCACGCCGTGCGTGTGATGGTAGGCACGGACCAGCAGGTCGGCAGCCGCCTTGGAGGCGCTGTAGGGGCTGTTGGGCGCCAGCGGCGAAACCTCGGTAAAGCTGCCTTCGGCGCCGAGCGAGCCGTATACCTCGTCGGTGGAGACCTGTACGAAGCGGTCCACACCGTGGAGGCGGCTCAGCTCCAGCAACACCTGCACGCCCACCACGTTGGTGCGGACAAACGCTGCCCCACCGTGGATACTGCGGTCGACGTGAGATTCGGCGGCGAAGTTGATCACTCCCCACAGACCGACCTCAAACAGGTCGGATACCGTTTGCTCGTCGCATATGTCGCCTCGGACGAACTCAAAGCGACCGGTGTCTGCAAGGTTCTCGAGATTGGCCGGATTGCCGGCATAGGTAAGCGCGTCCAGTCCGATCACGTACCAGTCGGTCTGCTGCTCGAGCACCCGCCGGACGAAGTTCGAGCCGATGAATCCCGCGGCGCCTGTTACCAGCAGTCGCTTCACTCGATGGCTCCCTGCGGGCGCACCGCCGCTGCCGACGGTTGGTGGACGAGGTGGTTGGCGCCGCCCTCGGCCACCAGGTTGGTTGCTCGAAGAAGTGACTCGAACGTGCCGGCATCGGTCCACCAGCCGTCGAGCACCTCGTATTCCATCGTCTGCCGCTCGATGTACATGTTGTTGACGTCGGTGATCTCCAGCTCGCCGCGCTGCGACGGCTTGAGGCCTTGGATGAACTCAAACACCTGCGCGTCGTACATGTAGATGCCGATCACGGCGTACTGGCTCTTGGGCTGGGTGGGCTTTTCCTCGATGCGTACGATCCTGCCGTCCTCGAAGACCGGTACGCCGAACCGTTGCGGGTCGGGCACCTCCTTCAGGTAGATGCGGGCCCCGGATTTCTGGGTGAAGAAGTTGGCCACGCCTTTGCGAATGTCCCGCTCGATGATGTTGTCACCGAGCACGACGACGATCTTGTCGCCATCGGCGAAGTCCTCCGCCAGACGCAGGGCATCGGCGATGCCGCCTTCGCCCTCCTGGTAGGTGTAGTGCAGCTCCTTGAGGCCGAACTCGTGCCCGTTGCCCAGCAGCCGCAGGAAGTCGCCGGCGTGGTTGCCGCCGGTGACCAGCAGGATGTCGCGAATGCCCGCGTTGACCAGGCACTGGAGCGGGTAGTAGACCATCGGCTTGTCGTAGACGGGCAGAAGGTGCTTGTTGGTGATCTTCGTAAGCGGGGCCATCCGCGTGCCCAGTCCGCCGGCCAGGATCACACCCTTCATGTCAGCCGTCCTTCCTTGCCCAGTCGTAGGCGATCGTGCCGTCGTGCGGGTCGGCGCGGTATTCGTCCGGATCGTCGTACACGTATACTTCCGTGGGGCAGTTGACGACGATCGCTTGCTGCTGGCCGATGCACTTGAACCCGTGATGGACAAGTGGCGGGATCTGCACGAGCAGGGGATTGCGGTCACCGACGAAGAACTCGTCGAACTGGCCACAGGTGGGCGAGTCTTTGCGACCGTCGTAAAGCACCAGTTTCATCATGCCTTGTACGCACGCGAAGTGGTCCCACTGCTTCTTATGGTAGTGCCACGCCTTCACGACGCCGGGATACGCAGCCGTGACGTAAACCTGCCCGAACTGGATGAACATCTCGTCGTCCCTACGCAGCACTTCCATCAGCCAGCCGCGCTCGTCCGGGATCACCCTGAGGGACTTGGTGCGAACTTGGTGAATCACGGGTTTGTACCTCCTGCGCTGCTGGAGTATTCGACGGCGAGCCGAGGCTCACTTGTCGCGGTCGCGGCATCAAGAGCGATCCCGGTTCCTGGCGGTGCTGCTCATAGATGTTCTCGGCCGGATGCCGGGGTATTCATTGCGTCGCGTGGCCCGGGCGCCCAATATCTGGGCGGCGATCAGCGGCACGAACCTCGGACACCGCAGCAGGTACCGTCGCCAGAGCCTGCGAGGCTCCTGCGTCATTCGATGCAGCCACTCGAAACCTGCACGCTGGACCCACACGGGCGCGCGCCTAACCTGCCCGCAGGCAAAGGCAAAGCTGATGCCCACGCCGATAGACACCGGCACCTCGTAACGGTGCTTGTGCTGGGCGATCCATAGTTCCTGTTTGGGCGAACCCAATCCGACGAAGAGGATGTGCGGCCGGGCCTGACGGATCTGACGTATGCACTGCTGGTTCAACTTTGAGTCCTGCTCGAAGCCCATCGGCGGACAGTGGGTGCCGACGACGCGAAGGTCGGGGAATCGCTCCGTGAGGACCGCGCGAGCACCCTCGGCCGCACCCGGGGCGCCGCCGAAGAAGAAGACCCGGTGTCCTACCGTAGCGGCATGCTGGCAGAGCCTAACGAACAGATCCGAGCCGGCCACCCGCTGCTTGAGGCTGGGTTGACCGAGGACGAAGCTAAGCAGGTGAGAGGCCCAAACCAGCGGCAGGCCGTCGGGCAGCACAAGGTCGGCGGTGGCCACGATTTGGGCAAAGGCCGTATCCTGGGTCATGCGCACGACATGATCGACGTTGGGCGTGACCACGGTAGCTGGCCGACCCCGCAGGATGATCCTGTCCACCTCGGCGATTGCCTCGGGCATGGTGACGTTGTCGACCCAAGCATTGCCGATTAGCAGGCGTTTCATGGTGTCCGGGCAGACTCCGTCCCCGTCGGTTGCGCGTTGCTTTTTCTCGCAACCTTCGAGGAAAAAAGGACTTATACGTCTTCGCGGCCTACGCGGCCGGCTCGAGCAGCGATCCGTCGATTTCCAATGCCGCTGCTTGGCCGAGCATCTCCACCTGCAACAGCAGGCGGGTAACGTTCTTTCTCACCACCACCCCTTCCAGGCCGGCAAACGGCCCGCAACGAACGCGGCAGAGGCTGCCGTGACCTATAGACGGGTACGGGTCGAGCCTGGCTCCGCCGTCAAGAGCCTGCTCGATTTGCGACAGCTCTGCCAGGAAACGGTCGCGGTCCACCACGTCCAGGACGCCGGCAACATGGCGTGTAGCGAGCGCCCGTTGGCGTGCCTGTCGGTCGCCGGCAAAGAATACGTAGCCACTGAAAAGGGGCAGCCACGAGCGGAACCGGCGACCCCGGTTGGAGGTCAGTCGTTCGGTCATGGGCAGGAAGTATGGCACGCCCTCGGCCAACAGGGCCCATACCAAGGCCTTTTCCCGCCGAGCCTTCGTGTGGGCTACATACCACCGCCCCGGCACATCGGCCAGGCGAGGCCAGTCTTGGGGTTTCATCGGCGGATTGTCATGGAGCTTCAGCACGTTTCCCTCAGTACCGCGAGTCTGCCCCCGCGCCGCAACCGGCGACACCAGGCAGGTGCATGCGCGAGTGCCAGCCGTTGCGGGGTGGCAACACCGGACGCCCAATCCGGGGGGCACTCGATAGGCGCTAAGCGGAAGCCAATGCTTCCAGCCTGAACACCTATAGAGCCGTTTGACGGAGTAGGCGCTGCCGGCCAGTCCAATGACCGGCTCAAAGATGGTGGCGCCGCCCCGGCGCAACCTGTTGAGCAGCCTAACGCACGCCGGTCGCGCGTCTGATATTTCGCGCCCCTGTCGGCTGAGTCAAGCCTGGCCCGGGAGCTTCCGCCAACACACTCGGGGTCTTGCCGAGCGGGCTTCGGGCGGCAGTCGGGCGCGGTCTGGACCGGATCCGTGCAGGGCATTTCCGTGCGGCGCGGCGAGCGATGGCGGGGGCAAGAACGACACATGCTCTTCATCGCGAACCATCTCGGGCCAGCCATCGGCGAGCGACGACCGCGCTTGACGTATTATCGGACGCGAGCCGACGTGCCGCAAACGTCTCGTTACTATTAGGTATATCGGCTGGAAGCCGCCTGGCCACACCAACAGAACGCTGTCTCAGGGCAGGTAGCCGCGATTCTCTGGGCGCCGCGTTGACGAGGCCGCCTAAGTGGTCTAAACTAGGATGAACAGATTTAGGCGGCTCAGGTAGCCAGAAATGTGGCAGGACGGCCGGTAGGCACCTAACTTTGCCGGCCAGCGTGGGCTGCAGCTGATTGGCCGGACCTCATTTCTGCGGGTCGGCGTATTTTCGGCGTCGTGGTCTCCCACAGCAGTGTCAACTGTGAGACGTCGGGGAGGACGATACGCTCGCCTTAGTCGGGAGAAAGGTGGGCGACTGGATGGGAGTACCGGGGGAGTGCAGAATTGCTGAGCTCAGGGGCTCCCTAGACAATCGAGGTGGTATTGTTTCCGGCGCCATCACCGCCCGGGCGGCTGTGTAGAAGTTTTCGAGGGCGTCGGATGGAATGATAAAAAACGTGGGCCGGTTCAGATCGGCGCCAACCCATCGTTGAACCGGCCCAGGTAGGCCAGCAACGGGCTCAGAGGCTTTCACCCCATGCCCGATACGGCAATGAAATTGTATCCGACAGCTCAACCGCCAGTCAAGGGTTATCGGTCCATTCTGACGGACGCTGGGGGCGTCGGGGCGGGCGGATTGGCCGATTCGGGCTCGGACGGATCGAGGCGGCGCTTTGAAGGAAGGTTATCGGCGGCCTACGGCGGACATGGCTGTGGGGCTACGGCAGGCCTGCTTACTGCTGAAGAGAGGCTGGCGTGGGCGTGGCAAGAGCGTGTAGACTGCACATCGGCGTGTTTTCCACGGTGTCTGCAGTCGTGTTCGTTTAGAAAGCTGTTTTATCCTTCTATTTCGGCTGAAGTTACAGGTCACGCTGTTGTGGCCACTCGGGGTACGAGTTTTCGGCGAGGGGCGGTTCTGATGCGGGCTGGTGGTCGTCATGCTATCTGGGCTGCGGGGCCGGCGCGACTCGGTGGTACTCGCCGTTGGCCGGCGGCTGTGGAGGTCGCGAGCGTCGACAGCCGCCAGAGGGGGAAGGCATGAAGGCAGTCATACTCGCGGGGCATCATGCTTACGGGGCGTGCCCGCTAGCCTCAACGACTCCGAAGGGGCTGTGGCCCTTGGTCGACCGCCCGCTGGTGCATCACCTGTTGCAGCGTCTGGCAAGAGAGGGCGTTTCAGAGGTGGCGATCTGTGCCAACGGCGACACCGACGCGTTCATGGACTCGTTTTCAGGCTGGTCGAACGGGCAGGGGAGTATACGGTTCTATGAGGACAGGTTGCCGCGCGGGGCGGCCGGCTGCGTGGCGGATGTGGCTGCCATATGGGGCAAAGATCGCTACCTGGTTGTGCAATCAAACGTGCTGGTGAACCAGCGGCTTGATTCGGTAGTGGCGCGGCACCAGCAAAGGCGGGCAGATCTGTCGGTCGTGCTGAGGCCGTCGAGCCACGCTGACGTTCTGGAACCGGCAGGGATGTACATTTTCGAGCCGGCGGTGTTCGACTACATCAGTACGGGCAGTTATCAGGATATAAAGGAGCAGGTCATACCGGCGCTGGCCCGGGCCGGCAGACGTGTGGTTCCGATCGTATTGGAGGGGGACTACCTGAGTTGGGATAATCTTCCGTCGTATCTGGACGCGATCGGCGACGCTCTGATGACCCCGGACCGCTTCGGTCTGTCGTTCGGTTCGCTGCGAGAGTTGGCACCGTCGATTCACGTGGCGGCAGACGTCCGCATCGATCCTTCGGCGCGTCTGTTCGGCCCGCTGGCCATTCTGGACGGCGTGGAAGTCGGTGCGGAGGCGGTTTTGGTGGGACCTGCCGTTGTGGGGACGGGCAGTCGGATCGGTCGCGGTGCTGTGATCAGCCGAAGCGTGCTGTGGGGCGGTGCCCGGATAGGTGCCGCTGCACTAGTGAGTGAGTCGGTTCTGGGGGTCGGCGCGTCGGTGCCGGAGGGAGCGTCGGTAGATGCGGCGGCCATTCCGTCGCGGCCGGGCAACGGATCGGCGCCGGAGGAAGCACGGGGGGCCACCAGTGCCTCGCGCTCCGGCGGTGCTGCTCAAAGGTGGGCAGATACAGTCCGAGCGGCGTGGTGGTCGGCATCACGGCGTCCCAACTGAGTGGGCACTATTGGGCCGCGGTCGGGTCAGAGTCGCCGACGGAGGAGCCGTCTCTTGCCGAACCCAATTGAGCGAGTTCCGCCCGATCCTGAGTCGCTGCTGGCCCAGCCGCCGCCGTCGCTGGCTGTCGAGAGCTTGGCGTCTGAACAGGGCGGCTGGAACGCTGTGGCTGCGGCGCGAAGGCGGTGGCGCATCGCTGCGGCGATCACGGTATCGTGTTCGCTGGTGTTGTCGGCGGTTATCTGGTCTCGTTTGAAGCCGTTGTATGAGGCGTCGGCGCTGATTCGGATCGCTCCGGTCGTACCGCACATTCTGTACCGGACGGAGCATTCTCAGCCGATGCCGGCCTATGACAGTTTCGTCTTCACCCACGCGCGACTGCTCAAGAGCCACGAGATACTGGCTCGTGCAGCTCGCTCCTCTCAGCTTAGGCAGATCTCATCGGCGCCCGATGCGAACGATCCTGCCCTGGGTCTGGTCTCGGCGGCGGAGGTCAAGCTCCTGCCGAACACGCAACTACTTGAAGTCAAGATGGCGTCGCCCGATCCGGATGTCGTTGCGCCCGTGGTCAGCGCGGTGGTGGAGGTCTACATGGACATGATTGCCAACGCCGACGTTGAGTACGACCACCGTGCCATAGTGTCCCTGAAGACGGAGCGTGAGGCTCTGGTGGCGAAGCGAAAGTCACTTGCCGAGCGGATGCGTACGGTCGCCGACGAGGTAGGCACGGCGGCGGTCAATGAGCGCCACGCCGTGGCGCTGGACGCGATCAAGCAGCTCAGTGCGGCCTTGTCGCAAGCGGAAGTTGACGCACTGATGGCGCGGGCCAAGATCGAGCAGCTCGAGAAGGACGGCGCGACCGTCACGTCGGCCGAGTCCCTTGCGTCGCAGCGGGAGACGTACGTCAACACCGACAATCTCGTCACGTCTCTGGCGGGCCGGCTGGCGGCTGCGCTGGCGGAATATCAGGGCTATCTGGCGGCGGGTCTGACCAGCGAACATTCTCGGGTCAAGAACGTTTCGCAGCGTATCGAAGGGCTTCGTGAGGCGCTGGCTGCGGAGAAGGATCGAGCGGGCGGTGAGTTCGACGACAAGCTTGGAGCCCGCGAAGAGCGTTTGGCGGCTGCTGCGCTGGCTGCGACCAGGCAGGAGTTGAATCGCAGCGCCAAGTTGAAGGCGTTGCTGGCCGATGCATTGAAGCAGAGGGATTTGGAGTCAGCGGCCATCGGCGGGAAGCTTTTGTCGATACAAGCTATTCAGGACGAGATGGAGGACGTCAAGCAGCAGTACGAGACGGTGAATGTGCGCCTGCGCCAGTTGGCAGTGGAAAGCCAGCGGCCCGCACGTGTAAGTCTGGCGTCGGCGGCGGTGGCCCCCAAGGCTCCGACTACGGATCGACGTTGGAAGTACACGGCGATGTCGTTCATGGGGTCGCTGCTGCTGGGGTTGGCGGTTGCCCTGCTGATTGACCGATTTGACTCGCGCGTTCGGATGCTGGGGGACGTCGGGGCGGAAGCGCAACTGCGTGTGTTGGGCACGGTGCCGCGATTGAGGGATCTTTTGGCCGGTCGCGTGGGCGCCGAGGAATTTGCCGAGGCGTACCGAATCATCCGGACGTGTCTGGCGCAGTCGTCGGACGGGTCTCTGCCGCGTTCGCTGTTGGTCACCAGCGGACAGGTCGGGGATGGGAAGACGGGGCTGGCATTGAGTCTGGCGGCGAGCATTGCCGAAACGGGGCAGCGGGTTCTGTTGATCGACGGGGATATGCGAAAGCCCAGCATCGGACGGTTTCTCAAGCTGGGGGAGTGCGATCGGCTGCGCCCCGCTTTGATGGGAGGACGTCCCCTTGGCGAGTTGGTCGTTCGTTCCTCGGTCAAGCACCTGGACGTGCTGCCGGCAGTTCCGGGCAACGGCCACGCATGTCGCTGGCTGACGCCGCGCAGGGCCAAGGCACTGCTGGCGGAGGCAGACGGTCTGTACGACGCCGTGATCATCGATTCTCCACCCGTCCTGGCGGTGGCGGACGGGCTGGTGTGGGCGGCGGTTGCAGAAGGTGTGATCTGTGCCGTTCTGGCCGGTACGTCGGAACGGGCGTCGGTGTGGGAGGCCTGTACGAGGCTTCGACAGGTGGGCGCCAACGTGCTCGGGGCCGTGGTGGGCAACATCCCCCAGACCGGGTACGGGTATGGCTACTACGGGGCTGATCGCGGCGAGGGTGGGCGGCAGCGGAGTTCGGCGCCGAGTCCCCTTGTCGTGCTTCCCGACGCGGAAGAGCCGGCGCCTCAGGAGGGCGGAGACGAGCCGCCAGCGACCGGGTACCATCGGCTGGCCTGACCTGACATGCTTGAGACCTGCTACATTCTGCTGGGTTGTTCGGGCGCCGAATCGGTCGACGGGGAGTCGATGCGCCGGCGACTGGAGTTGCCGCTGTTGGGCAGCACACTTGGCGGGATCGTGCAGGTGGCGATGAGTCGCCAGCTTGGTTGTCGCTTGGAGGTGGTTGCGGGGAACGGTCGCGGTGGCCGCCCGACACAGGCGCCGAAGCGGCTGAGCGGGGCAGAGCAGCGGATGTCGCATCGGGACGAACGGTGGTCGGTCCTGACAGACGGCCGGGTAACGGCGGGGTTGACCTCGCGGGTGATCCAGGAGGCGCTGGAACACGCAGGCCCGTGCGACGCGGCGCTGTTCTGCGTGGGGTGCGCGGGCAGTTGCTACCGAGAAGAAGTGGCCCTGGACGGGCAGGGAAATCTGCAGATTATCCGGCGCCAATATACGATCGACTCGTCCGAGCGAGACTTCGAGTCATCGTATCCGCACATACTGGTGGTGCGCCAATCTGTGCTCAAGTCGGTCCTGGCCGGCGACGTGCCTGCCGAGTTGGACACGGTTCGCCACATGCTAGGCGAGGCGGGCATTCGCCTGCCGCACGCGATCATACCGGGGCGGAGCTACCATTTGGCATCGGACGAGGAAGTGCTGCGTTTCCAGGCGGACCTTGTCTGGCGGTGCAGGCAGCTTCTGCCGATGGGAGTGCGCCGTGCACTGTCCGAGTCGACCCACGGCAATGGGGGCGGTTCAGTGGCGGCCTCGGCGGTCGTGCGCGGCGCGGTCGTACTGGGGCGCGGGGTGCAGATCGGCTCGGGAGCGGTGGTGCTGGGCCCGTGTACCATCGGCGACGGTGCCGTGATCGGGGACGGGTGTCTGGTGCGCAACAGCGTTGTTCTGCCTGAGGTGTCGGTTCCGGCGGGTCAGCGTGTGGAGTCGTCCATTGTGGGCCTGGTGGGCGAGCGTGGCCGGCCGCCGCGGTGTTCGCCTAGGTGCCGTGCTGTCGGTCCGCGGGTAACCATGGCGGCCGTTGCTGCCGACCAGGTCTTGCCGCCGGAGGTGGCATTCCGCGCCCGGGCCTATCAGCTAGTCAAGCGGGCCATGGACGTGGTGATCGCCGTGGCCGCGCTGTTGTTGATGCTGCCGGTTCTGCCATTGATTGCGCTGGTCATCAAGGTCGACAGTCGTGGGCCGGTATTCTACGTTGCCCGCCGACAGACGAAGAACGGTCGCGTTTTCGGGTGCATCAAGTTTCGGACGATGCTGGCCGACGCTGACGTCCGCGAGCAGGAGATGCTGGCGCAGGCCAATGAGGTTGACGGCCTGCACATCAAGGTTCAGGACGATCCGCGGATAACCCGCGTCGGGAGCTTGTTGCGGCGGACGAACGTGGACGAAGTGCCGCAGTTTCTGAACGTTCTGGTGGGGCACATGAGCGTGGTGGGGCCTCGCCCCTCGCCCGAGAAAGAAAACCGTATTTGCCCCGGTTGGCGCGAAGCCCGACTGGCCGTTCGCGCGGGGATCACGGGCCTATGGCAGATCAGCCGGTCGAGGCAGCGTGGGGAAAGTGACTTCCAGGAATGGATCTACTATGACATCGAATACGTCCGGCACCAGTCGCTCTGGTTGGATGTCCGGATCATCCTGCGGACGGTTTGGCTGATCGTCTGTACGTGTCTGCCGTTGCTGGAACGGCTGGGCTCGCAAGCCGACCAGCCTATCGAGCCGTGGTGGCGTCCGGCCCGCGCCTGGGGCGGCCCCGTGGGGGAAGCAGGCGGGCGACTGCCCGGCAGCCAAGCGGTGAGCGCGCCCATGTGGGGCTTGACGGATCGCGATACACGGTTGGCGGCCGACGCTCGATCATCGCGTATATGACACGGTCTCCAGCGCCACTCGGCCCGGTGTGGAATGGCCGTCGGCGGAGATTGTGCTTGCTCTAGTGCTGACCGGCCGATAATAAGTACGTTTGGTCGGGTCGTGGCCGCCCAGGCAGGTAGGCTCCTGGCGCGGTATTGTTTCCTGCGGATTCGATCCGCTCGATGTTAATGTGGCGTGGTGTGCGGGCAGACTTATCTGATAAGGCCTACTGATTGGGGACAGGATGATGGACAATTCGCTGACCCATCTGAGTACAAGGCGCTGGTTGCATGGCATGTTCGGCTGGCGGCTTGCGTTCTGCTGGATGGTCGCCTGCGTGGCGGCGGGCTGCCAGCAGAATGACCACCGCGTTTCGCTGGAAACGCTCCTCGATATGAGCGAGCCGGTCGCGACGACGCAGCCATCGGACGTTCCCGCTGCCTGGACGCCCGGGCCATACAACGTGGGTCCCGGCGACGTTCTGCGTGTCCTGATATCGGGGCCGGGGGCTGAGCAATTGGGCATCATGCCGACGGCGCCGCCGGGGCCGACTGCGGCGGCGACCTCTCCGGGCCTGCTGGTTCGGGTGGACCGCAACGGTGGGGTGACGCTGCCGATGGTGGGCCGTCTGGAGGTGGCCGGCAAGACGCTCGAAGAGATCGCCACGATGATGGCGGAAGCCTATTCGCCGAAGTACATCACCGAGGCGACCGTGCAGGTGGATGTCGCGATGTACCATCCCACGACGGTATTGGTGCTCGGGGAGGTGGTCAGACCGGGCCCGGTGCCGCTGCAGCGCAATCAGCGCAGCGTTTTGCAGGCGCTTCTCCGTGCCGGCGGCCCCACGCCGTTCGCCTCAGACCAGGTGGTGCTGGTTTCGGCCTCAGATCCACAGAATAGGCAGACATTTAAGATCAGCAGCGTGGAGGGGCTGGTCGAGGCGGCGCAACTGGACAGGCTTGGCGAGCAGGACATCGTATGGCTTGGCCGCCGAGGTAACGATTTCGTGTACGTCCACGGGCTGGTTGGCTTGTCGCGTCCGGTCCCCGTGCCGCGCGGATCATCGTTGACCGTGCTTCAGGCGCTGGCTGCGTCGGGCGGGCTTCGCACGGATGTCACGCCCCGAGAGGCGACGTTGATTCGCCACACGTCCGACGGGCAGGACGTCCACGTCAAACTCGACCTGGACCGCGTCCGCAACGGCATTGACGCCAACATCCAACTGGCGGCGGGCGACATTCTGGTGGTACCCGACACGCTGGAAACGAGGATACAGGACTTCATCAACCGCAACTTCTTCTTCCGTGCGGGCGTCAGCGCGACGCTCTCTTATAACGTCAGCGGGATCGAGTTCCTCAATCGGCCTAGTCAGCAGGTAGGCGGCGGGGACGGCGAGTCGATTTCTGATCTGTTCGACCCGTTCGGATCGCTCACGCGTAGTACGCTGCTGCAAAACATATCGGCCCGGCCGGCGCCGGCGCCCTAGGATACACGTTGAGGCGGTGCGATCGCATGGCGGCGGGTGTGTGGTCGCGGCGACCTGAGCGTGGGTGTGCGATCGGCTTTCGGCGGTACAGCGTCCGTGCTTTCGATCACCAGCGACTACGCGACAAGCGTCGGCTGTCCGGAGCCATACTTACGGCGGATCGGGCAAGCGGGCTTTTCGCACGTACACTGGTGCCATCAGTGGAACACCGATTTCGTGTATTTCGATTGCGAGATTCGGCAGGTTGCCGCATGGCTGCGCGATTTCGGTCTCAGGCTTAACGACCTGCACGCCTCCCACGGCCGCGAGAAGAACTGGGGCTCGACGACCGAGTATGAGCGGCTGGCCGGCATCGAACTGATCAAGAACCGAATCGAGATGACGGCTCGGCTGGGAGCCGACGTGGTCATCCTTCATCTTCCTCCCGGACTGGGAGAGGATCAGGCCGATCAAGCGAGTTGGTCGCGGCTGCGCCGCTCGCTCGACGCGCTCGAGCCCTACGCCCGCGCCCATCATGTTCGCATTGCGATTGAAAATGGCGACTGTGAGGCGATTGAGCGCGTCCTGACAGCATACGATCCGGAGTTTCTGGGTCTGTGCTACGACTCGGGGCACGGCAACATGGTGGCCGACGGGCTGGACCGGCTTGAATCGCTCAAGCATCGACTGATATCGATCCACCTTCACGACAACGACGGGCTTTCCGATCAGCACAAGCTGCCGTTCACCGGGACGGTTGATTGGTCGAGGCTTGCGCGGATCATCGCCTCATCGTCCTACACCAAGTGCGTGAGCCTGGAGACGACGATGGGCAATACGGGGATTGATGACGAAGACACGTTCCTTGTGCGAGTCTTCGAGGCGGGGACCCGCCTGGCGCATATGATCGAGGCGAATCGACAGGCGACGTAACGGCGGGCCGCGTCTAGTAGCGAAAATGCCTTACCTGCGGCGTTCGGCTCGCTTCGAGCACGCGCTGGAGCATCCTTTCGCGCATGGAGGCGAGCGTTTTGGGGTCGGCGTCGGCGCGGTTGACGACCTCCGGCGTGGCCTCGTGAAGATCGTACAGCACCTCCTGCCCGTAACCGTAACGGATGTACTTGTGGTCATCCGTCCGCAGCATGGCCCACCCGGGCTCGTGATAGGCGAGCACGTCCTGCCGGGCCTCGACCGATTCGTTTAGCAGCAGAGCGCCGGCATAGCTGCGCCCGACCATGACCTCGGGCACGGGGCAGCTGGCCAGGTCCAGCAAGCTGGGCAACTGATCGACCATCTCGACCAGGCCACTGACTCGCCGGCCCTTGGTTCCGAATCCGCGTGGCCAAAAGAGCACCCAGGGCATGCGCATAAGCTCGTCGTAGAAGCTGGCGTGTTTGAGGATCATGCGATGATCGCCGCACATGTCGCCGTGGTCCGAGCCGAAGCATATCAGTGTGTCGTCGATCATGCCGATGCGCTCGAGGAAGGCCAATAGGCTGCCGACAGCCAAGTCCACGCCGGTGACCATGGCGTAGAAGTGCCGCCGGTAGTCCACGAAGCGCTCGACGGTCCAGTCAGCGAATGATCGCATGAGGCGGGCGAGCGGTTCGGGCTTGTCGTGCCATTCCTCGCCGTTGCAGCGGGGCGGGGGCATTTCCTTGCCGGCATAGGGGGCAAACATCTCTGTGGTGGGGTTCAAGGGGGGGTGCGGCGCGTAGAAGCCCATATGGACGAATTGCCTCGTCGCGTGACGAACACCCAAGTAGGTTTCGGTTCGCCCGCCGACAAAGCCACTGTGACTCATCTGCCAGGGGGCATCGACGACGCGGCCCTCACGCTCCTTGATCCGCTGGGGTGACGTGGAGCGCGGCACGCGGAACTTCTGGACCAAGTGGGGATGCTCGGTGTACAGCCAGGTCATATACGCGTCGTTGTAGCAGCCCGGTTCCTCGGACGCCCAGAGTGTATCGAAGCCGTAGTCGTGCCGCGCGCGGGGGTCCAGATCGTGGTCTTCATGCTCCTGGAAGTGCAGCTTACCGATTTGAGCCGTTTGAAGGCCGCCGGCCTTGAACGCGTGGGCCACGGTGGGCTCGAAGTCGGGTCGTAGCGTGTTGCCGTTCTGAGTCACGCCAGTTTGCTGGGGGTAGAGCCCGGTCATGAAGCTACAGCGGCTGGGCATGCACAGTGGGTTCTGCGCGTAGCAGTCGTCGAAGCTGACTCCTTGGCGCACAAGCCGGTCGAGATTGGGCGTGTGCATCATCTCGTTTCCGTGTGCCCCGATGCAGTCGTACCGCATGTGGTCGGTGGTTATCCAAATCACCCATTTCGGTCTCGGTCGTTCCATTCTCATACACTCCCGACTGGAGCCGGCACTCGTTCTGCACCGCCGCCGACGCCGAGGCGGCGGGCCGGAGACAGTCACCATAGAGGCAGTCGGTTTGGCGATCAACCGGTCGGTCGTGCCGGCGGAGCGAGCGGGCCACCAACGAAGGGACCGATCACGACGAGCGCATAGGAAAAGCCCCGAGCGATAGGTCGACCCGGGGCCTCTGATATCGTGTATGCGATGTCGCCTCAGAATGGGCGTCGACGACGTACGATCAATGCCCCTGTGGCGAGAAACAACAGGGCGACCGGTTCGGGCGTGGCATACTGCTTCAGCAGAAACCCGGTGCCCGGCGCGCCGTCTGTGTTGATCACGAAGTCCAGCGAGAACTCTGCGCTCGGGCCGACGGTGCCGCCAGACAGCAGAATCTGCCCGCCGTCGGCGGCAACGTTGGCGAATGCCAAGGCGCTGACGCTGGCGGGGTCGAAGGCGGCGTTGGCGTCGACGGGCGTGCCATCGAAGTTGGCCAGGATGAGGTGATAGTCGGTCCAGGTCACGTCGGTGTCGTTGGTGACCAGTTCATCGATGGCGATCACATTGTCTCCGTCCTCGACCTCAATCTGAAGCACCAGAATGACAGGGCTGGAATCGAACAGGAACTCGTGGAACGTTTTTTGAATGCACCAACCGGACGACGACGGGCCATACGAATCCAGTTGCGCGAGGTCGGCCGTCGGCGACAGTTGCGTGACGACGATGGCATCGGCTGCATGGGGCCATGCGACGATGCCGATCACCAGAATTAAGCATGTAATGAGTCGGCTCAACGCTTCTCTCCCTTATTCCATGCGTCCTTTTCGCAAAGCGTCTGCCGTCCCCTACTGCTGTCCGTTCGCATCGCGCTATCTGCGCCGGCGCACCCCGCGCCAGAGCCCCACAGCCGTTAGCAGCAGCGCGGCCGTGGCCGGTTCAGGAATCGTGGGTACCTGCTTGAGGTAGAACACCTCGCCAACGAGCACCTGCGACATATCGATGTACAGATTGGTCAGGGTCAGTTGGTTGTATGGCGGGCCGTTGGCACCGAACCAGTCGCCCGTCGGCACGCCCTGACCGTTGGTGTCGAGCCAGTCGAACGCAACGGCACGAGCCGGATCGCCGACGAGCGTGGTGACGGTCTTGCTCTCGAAGCGGTGGATGCCGCCGATCATCTGCCAGTTGTCGGTGACTTGGTGGTTGAAAAACCACACGTCCGGACTGGCATCGTCGGGCGAGACGGGCAGACCCATGCCATCCAGCAGGGATACGTGGTAATCGAACCACTCCTCTGTGGAGACGTTGAAGATGATCTCGTCGATGATGTGGAGGACGTCGGGATCGTTGGGCTCCCTGGTGAACTGAATGACCAGCGGCACTTCGCCCGTGCCCCCATCGGTGGCGGTCTGCAACCACCACTTGTGGATCTCGATCTCAAGGACCTGTTCGGTGAATTCGATCGGGACGATGCCCGCCCCGGCCAGGGAAGGATCGGGATTGGTGACTTGCCAAGTCAGACCCAGCGCCGGCGCGCCCCAACACAGCGCCAGCGCAGCTGCAAGAACTGCCTGTTTCATCTCTCTCTCCCTCGTCCAGGCTTGGCTGCTGCCTGTCGCCCGCTCGGTGAAGGTGAAACCCAACCGACCGCAGCCGGCCGCTCTCTCGGTTTTTACCCGCGGCCAAGCAGGCCAAGCGCCTCAACGGCGCACGGCAACTACCGCTCCATGTTTTACCTCAACCTTACCGGGAGTCCGATTGGCAGGTCTCTCTCTCCCTGCGCATCGCACGCCGGCAAAGCTCTCTGGCAGGGCACCGCGCATGCGCGCCCCGCTTCTCCCTCTGAAAGGCATATTTTAAGCAAACCACGTGCCCCAGGCAACGGAGGCGATCACAGCCCCTGCGTGCCTGGCGTAACTACCGGTCATTTAAGCAGTTGTCTGGATTATCGCCCGTGCCGGCCCCGAGGATCGGCCCTAACCAGCAGAAAGGGATGTTGCCGCAAGGCAACGCACGCGGAGCGACCTGGCTTATCTTATTGCCTTTAACTCTCGTCGTTGACGGAGGTTACATCCCCTGCCGTGGAATCAACGCCCGAGGGACGGGAAATGCAGAGGCGGGGGCAAACGGGTGGCGATGGGATGAGCGGGATCGCTACCCCCATCGACAAGGAGAGAGCCGCCGCCCCCAACCGGACGACATGACCATGACCCCCACGATCGGCCTGCTACTGCTTCTTGTCCCCCGCCTGCTTGTCGGCTTTGACCTTCTGCATCCGCGCGATGTAAGCGGCCTGCTTAGCACTACAGCGCCGCTTAGGCTCAAGTGATTGGGCGGCGTGCGCCGATGAAGTCTTCCAAGCAACTATTACTGGAGGACTTACGGCATGGACGCAGAACAGATCAGTGCGCTGGGGAACCGGCTGATGGATTTCTTGGTTGAGGTGGACGATTGTTTCGGGCGCAGTGAACCCCGAGAGCACCTGCGGA
>Ga0307379_10001168_pt1 | contig 41885 bp, 36 predicted proteins | sample UN2MG_FD_202237 | JGI IMG/M metagenome (GOLD analysis project Ga0307379, IMG submission 202237) | Soil microbial communities from Risofladan, Vaasa, Finland - UN-2 | ecosystem: Environmental > Terrestrial > Soil > Coastal area > Acid sulfate soil | place: Finland: Risofladan, Vaasa | collected...
GCTGTAGTGAGATCGGCTCGCCCGAAGGGTAAAAGATGCTGACAATGAGATATTGAGTGTTTTTTGAAAATAAATGTGTCAGCAGCTTTTATGAATAATTCAGATGCAATTTGGATTAGTCACGAATTGAGGTTTCTGTAGATGCGAGACATGGAGGGCGAAGCTGTAGTTTACTACCGCGAGACCCGACATAACGAAGCAGATGCAGTGAGATCAATTCGCCTGAAGGGTAAAAAATGTCGATTATAAAAATTTGGAGTATTAAGAGTTAGGGAATCGACAGTTTTTATGAATAATCCAAATTTGTAAATTATGGGGTAAATTGATATATTAGTCTGAACCACCAGATGGAAAAAACGTGGCGAAAAGACCTCAAATGAATAAAGCCCGAGAAGATCTGACTTCTGTCCTGAATCTTCTAATACTGGATGAAGACACATCTCCCTATGAAGCCATCAATCAAACCTCTCTAGGGAGTGACCTGGGATTGTATTATGCGCCGCCTGATGAAGATATTTACCCTGTCATACAAAGCAACAATATCCATGCTCTTATGATCGATCTGGATAAGGACGAAGCTCAAGGACGGAATTTGATCGTCCGGCTCAAACAATTCGATCCCCTGTTGCATGTTATTGTCATCGGGAAACCTTTACATGCTGAAAAGGTTGTCAGTCTGATCAACCAGGGGGCTACGACTTATCTGACAAAACCATTAAAAGCAGAAATCCTTGAGGAGATCTTTTCCGAAATCATCAATAAAAAAACCCTCCGACGGGAAACTTTTCTTCTGGAAAAAAAGCTGGAGAAAAAGTATTTCTTCCACAATATCATCGGAAAAAGCCCCTACATGCTCGAGATCTTTGCACTCATCGAAAAAGTCGCTAAATATTTCACGAGTATTCTGATCACGGGAGAGACTGGAACGGGAAAAGAGATGGTGGCCCGGGCTATCCATAATCTCAGTCCTTCAGAAAACTCCCAACTCGTTATCTGTGATTGTGTCTCCATTCCTGAAAATCTTTTTGAATCGGAACTTTTTGGTTATATCAAAGGGGCATTCACAGGAGCCGATAAGAATAAAAAAGGCCTGTTCGAAGAGGCCAACAATGGCATTGTTTTTCTGGATGAGATCGGAGAGATCCCCCTTTCAATACAGGCAAAACTCCTCCGGGTTCTAGAGCAGCACGAGTTCAGACCACTGGGATCGAATGAAATCCGGAAGGTCGATGTCAGAGTGCTCGCTGCGACCAGTCGTAACTTGCGGGATGGCATCAAAAAGGGCACATTTCGTGAGGACCTCTTCCACCGACTGAATAAGGTGGAGATCCACCTCCCCCCCCTGAGAGAGCGATCGGAAGACATCCCAATACTGATGAGACATTTCCTCGATATCTACAGTAAGAAATTTGAGAAGGACTTAAAAGGAGTCGCCCAACACGTTCAGAAGCTATTCCAGAAATATGAGTGGCCCGGGAATGTCCGGGAGTTGGAGAATGTTCTGGAACGAGCGGCCATTCTTGCCAAGTCCCATTTCATCGATATCTCTGATCTGCCCGAGTACCTCCAAGAATCGGCACCACCATCCACAAGACTTCCTTTTATCGGTAAAGAGCACCTGTCCACTCTGAATGAGCTAGAAAAAGAGTATATTATCTATCTGCTCGACCTCGTCGGCAACAACATGAAAAAAACAGCCAAAATTCTCAACATATCAAGAACCACACTCTACAATAAGCTGAAAAAGTACAACATTTCCCACTAATCCGCTCCGGAAAATGAACAGTATTTAGACACTGCTGTCAAAATCCATATAATTCATTTATTTTCTATATGTTAAGGAAGAAAATACACAATATGTGTCCAATTTCTTAACACATAACCTTCTTGATGAAATTTTCCTAAATCTCACTTAATCTCTTTATAATCAATAAGATAATAAAGTTTTGCTTTGTGGCATCTTTCTTGCCTAAGAAAAGACTTGGAATAAGGAGAGGTGCCGTGAAAAAGAAGGAAGCTTACAACCATCGTTTCCGGATAATTCCCGCTGCAATCTGTGTTGTGTTGATCTTTACGATCACAGGACTCGCAACAGAAACCGTGCGGAATCCTTTGGAAACTAAAAACAATTCCGGAGAAGAAAAACTCGAGTTCTCCCTAGATTTGATTCCAGTCAACTCTCATTCAATAGGGCAATTGGATCTTTCTCGATCGGCCGCGAATGAGTCACAACAACTCGAATCCCAGCCGTTCGAACTGAGAGAAGTCACATCTGCTCCGGCACTAGATCAAACCATTCAAGCTTCTCCCGAAATATCTAAGTTCCAGAATTCACTCTACACATCATCTTTAATAACGCTGACAGCGCTAAACGTTGCGGATTATCTCTCCACAGTTCAAGCCCTGAAACACAAGGAGCTTGAAGAGGCAAATCCCGCCATGAAGCCGATTGCGAAAAACATATATCTTTTCACTGCTGTTAAGCTCGGTGTTGCAGCACTGGATATCTACATCCTCAAAAATCTCTATAAAAAAAACAAGCCACTGGCATGGGTACTCAGTGTAGCCGCAAACTTTGCGATGTCCTATGTCGTCGCCAACAACATTAAAATGATCCAAGACGTCCGATGAAAAAAACAGGCTGTAAAGAAAATCATACTGAAAGGGCTGGATGTAAGGGTGAGCTAATGCCTAAATATCTCTATTTCTATCTCGTCTTCAACAACGATGCTAACTATCGCGTCAAACTGCCCACACTAGAGGATCTAAAAAGCGATTACGTCGGATACGTGTTGGACATAACGCGTAACAATGTCTCCGAGGCAGCAGAGATCCTGCACATCTCACAGCCGACGATCCACAACAAGAATAAAAATTACCGGCTCCATTAATATTCTTCTTGTTGCAGCAAACATCCCCCCAATGGCGTGAATCCGGATCATTCCCAAGACGTTTTTTACATCTTTTTTCCCCTCAACCGGATAGATCAAACCTTTCAGCCTGGATTATTCACGAGTTGAGGCCAACCCACCCCACCCTTACATTAAGGTTGAGGCGTCGGCCCATGAAGTTGTGGTCGTCCACCACGAATGGGCCGCAACGAAGCAGATGCAGTAAGATCAGCTCGCCTGAAAGGTAAAAGATGCTGACAATGAGATATTGAGTGTTCTTTGAAAATAAATTTGTCAGCAGCTTTTATGAATAATTCAGGTTAGTTGGTCAATCGCATACAATGAAGAAAAATATTTTTTCTTTACTCCGGGCATTCTTACAGTTAAAATCTAACGAAAAGGAGGATTTAGTGAAGAGAGCAACCTCATTGTGTGTTTTGAGTTTACTTCTTATCAGTTTTTTAGCAACTCCAGCTAAGAGCCAATCAGCGGTCGACATCCTGGCAAAGATGATCGACGCTATGGGTGGCCGGAAAGCTCTTGAGAAAATCAAGGACACGACGATCTCTGGATCGATGGACCTGACACAGATGGGTTTAAGCGCAACGATCACTGTCTATCAAAAAGAGCCTAACAAATCTCGTTTTGACTTCGAAGTCATGGGAATGGTGATCACTCAAGCGTGTGATGGAGAGATCGCATGGGCCACCAATCCTCAAACGGGTATGACAGAAGAGATGTCCGAGCAGCAAGCAGAATACATGAAGAGGCAATCCTTGGGAAACGCTATCTATCTCGAACCCAAGAAATTCGGGATTTCCTTCTCCTACAAAGGAAAGGAAAACATCGAAGGCAAGGATTATCTTGTTCTGGAACAGGTCTATGCAGACGGCTACAAATCGACTCTCTACATCGATCCAGATTCCTATCTCGCCTTCAAAGGGAAAGGATTGACTCTCAATAATATGGGTGTCGAGGTCGAAGCGGAAACCTTTTTTTCAGACTATAAAAACGTTGATGGGATCATGTCTGCACACACCCTGGTATCTTACCAGGACGGTGAAGAATTCATGACCATGACCATCACAGAAGTCAAGTTCAATTCTGCACTGGAAGACAGTCTGTTTGCTATGAATTAGATTTCGATTATCACCAGCCAAGATCCATGCCCAGCGAATGAAAAAATTTTCAATATATATTCTTTGGTTCTTTGTGGTCTTTATCGCCTCATGTGCGGTGAATCCAGTCACAGGGGAAAGAGAGCTGAGTTTATACTCAGAGCAGGATGAGATCGCGATCGGTAAACAAACAGATGTTCAGATCCGGATTCAATACGGAATCTACAATGATCCTGCCTTGAATGACTATGTGGCAAGAGTTGGGGCATCGCTTGGACCTTACATGCACAGATCTCATCTCGAATACCACTTCGCCGTGCTCGACTCTCCAGTCGTCAATGCTTTTGCTGTTCCTGGGGGATACGTCTATATCACGCGAGGCATCCTAGCACTCATGAGATCTGAGGCAGAATTAGCAGTCGTCCTGGGCCACGAGCTGGGCCACGTCAATGCCCGTCACAACATCCATAGGATGAGCGAGCAGACGCTCTTCGGGCTAGGGCTAGCCGTGGGCAGCTCATTGAACAAAACTGTCGCAGATATCGCTGGAATCGCTGGAGTTGGGGTCCAGATCCTCTTCTTGAAGTACAGCAGGGATGATGAGAGACAGGCAGACCAACTGGGTGTCGAATACTCCCGAAAAGGCAGTTATAATCCAGGAGAGATGATCGGGTTTTTTGCGTCTCTCGAAAAAATGGGAGATCTCTCCGGTTCACATCCTATTCCAGGATTTCTTTCCACTCATCCTCTTACAAGCGAGCGTATCCAAAACACAAAAGATATGCTGATCGAGAGTGACAGAAAGCTTCAGGTTAAACATGCGCCTTATCTGAACAAAGTCGAGAACATGGTGTATGGCGATGATCCACGCCAGGGTTATGTAGAAAAGAACACATTTTATCATCCTGAAATGCGCTTCTCCTTCGGCTTTCCCCAAGCCTGGCAGCTGCAGAACATGCCCTCTCAGGTCATAATGGGTTCTGACGACGGAGAAGCGGCTGTTATCCTCCAAGCGGAAAAAAGCTCAGAGGACCTTCGCAACTATGCACAAAAAATGATGGCCGATGTCCAAAATTTACAATTCCTCAGGGATGAGAACCGGAGGATCAATGGCTTGACCGCTTACCAACAGCTTTTTGATTATCACCCGCAGGAAAGTCCCGACTTGAGGGTCCTTCTGTCTTTTATCAAGTACGGATCTTACATCTATACCTTTACAGCGCTCAGCACGATCACAAAATTCGACCAATTCGACAACCAGTTCGATAGACTCGTCAGTTCGTTCAAGGAACTCACAGACAGAACCTATATCGATCGGCCGCCAAAACGGATCAAGCTCCACAGATCGAACGGAAGACAGAACCTTCAGAGAATCCTGCAGGACGCAGGGATTAAGGAGGACCTGTGGCCAAGGTTTGCGATCATGAACGGGATGGAACTCGGAGACACTCCTCCTAGTGACACTCTCATCAAGATTATAAAATAGAGGACACGACAGGATTAAGTGGAGGCTTCCTCAAGGACTCTGTAGGCCAGTTTAAGAGCTCGAAGCCCTTCCTCTCCGCTGACTTTCCGCACTTTACCATCACGGATGCACCGGAAAAAATTCTGGAGTTCTTTTTTCAGAGGCTCTTCCTTCTTGATCTTCAATGTTTTGATGTCCGTCTGGCGTCCATTTAACGGGAACACCTTGACTTCCTGGTCAATGTAATCGATGGAATAATAGGATGTGGGCTCAAAAATCCTGAGTTTTCTCACCTTTCCCTGGTGAACACGGCTGGCGGTGAGAGTGGCCACACATCCGGATCCAAATTCAAGCCGCGCGTTGGCAATATCGATCTTATCGGAAAGGACATGAATCCCGGAAGACTTGATGACCTTAACCTCATCCTTGATGAGTGACATGATAATATCCAGATCATGAATCATTAGGTCAAGGACAACATCTATATCCAATGAACGGGCGGAAAAGGACCCCAATCTCTGGACTTCGATAAACCTCGGTTCTGTGATCAAGTTCTCTATCGCTTCGACAGCCGGGTTGAATCTCTCAAGATGGCCGACTTGAAGAATCGCCCCATGCTTCTTTGCATAGGATACAAGTTGATCCGCCTGTTCGATCGTCTCCGTTATGGGTTTTTCCACAAGGACGGACTTCCCTTTACTTAATAACTCCATAGAAATGGCGAAATGTTCTGATGTAGGAGTTGCAACGATGCCTGCATCTATCTCATCGAGCATCTCTTCGAAATTCTCATAATACAGAACGCCGTGGCGATTTCCGATCTGCATTGCCTTTTTAAAATCGATATCCGCCACTCCCTTCAACTCTGCTTCTTCAAGGTAGGACAAGATCCGCGCATGCTGTGTCCCTAAGTATCCGACTCCGATGATCCCGACTTTCACTTTATCCATAAAACGCTCTCCAGACAATTATTATACTTATTTTCATGTTAATTCAAAGCTAAATTCAACTGTGTAAAAAACGTTTGCAAAATGAGGCTGATTCTTTTTTTGTAGGGTCCGTTCCCCGAACTTATAGAATCAGAGGAGATGGATTGAACGACATAAAGGAAGATTTCGCCTTTCCTCATTGTTCTTCGAGGGTAGTCGATGGAATCGACCCCGAGGACTGTGTGAGCACGGAGACAACAGATGGATGTTGAAGAGTATAGCTGAGAATCATCTTGGCATGATCTAAATAAACGTGCGGAGTTCCGCAGACGCCTAATAAGAAAAAGAGGGGCCATCCTTTAAATAAATCAATGGGTGGGAGGGCGGCGTTAAAAATCTGACAGGAGCGAAAACATCTCCTCTGATTCTACCTTCACTGGATAGAAATTATTTTGCGATGATGGTGATTCCGTGCGAATCAGCGAGCGAAATGGCTTCCTGTCTTTGGAAAAAAGGCATCCGGCCAGCTTCGAAACAGAGCACAGAACCATCTGCCGCAACGAGACTTTTAACTGTGGTCAATCCCACTGCAGGAAGGTCAACTCTGGGATCCTGGCTCATCCGGCTCACTTTGACCACTGTTGTTCCCCTTCCAGCGAGACGGCCCCCACGCTTTATCGCTTCATCCGTGCCTTCCATACCTTCAACGGCAACGATCGCTCTATCCTTGACGACAACGGTTTGACCGATATCTGAATCAGCGATATTCCTTGCGATTTCCCAACCGAACACGATGTCCAACTCCATCTCTTTTGACGGTTGAGTGTGTGTGAGCGTTCCTTTTTCACAGAAATAGGACAGGATAAAAGGGGTGGGATCGATAACGGCTAGGCCCTGTTTTTCAAAAAAAAAGATCACCTTCTCAATAATGGATGTTGGCGTTTTGTCTTTGCCCGAATCCAAAATACGAAGTGCTGTGAGGTCGAACTCTGTTTTATCGTAAATGACCCGAGGATCGATCTTTCCAGCTAGAATGACAGAGGAGACACCGTTTGTTTTAAAGTAAGAGACAATTCTTTGAATATCCCCCACTTGAAACCATTGGATGAGCTCTATGTCTTCCAAAACAGATCTCTCGGCTTGTCCCTCTATCGCCGCTACAACACATGTAGAGCCCTTTTCTGATGCTTTTTTTTGTATTAGAGATGGGATCTCGCCAGAAGACGCGATTATTCCGAGCCGGCGTCCCATCGATCCCCTGGTTTTTTAACGAATCCCCGCTTGGAGGACCGGATGAAAGAGATTATGTCATCCCGGTCTTCGCTCAGAGGGAATTCCTCCTCAATTCTGGAAAGGGCATGGCTGGTGTTTAGATCAGAATAGAAGATGATCTTGAACATCCCTTTGAGAGCCTTGATCCTATCTCTCGAAAATCCTTTTCGCCGAAGGCCAATGGTATTCAACCCATAAAGCTGTGTCGGCCTCTCTCCGGCAACCCGGCAAAATGGAAGAACATCTTGGGTGATAGTGGATTTTCCTCCTATGAAGGCAAACTTGCCTATACGGCAGAATTGATGAATCCCTCCCATTGCACCCACCGTAGCAAAGTCATCCACAGATACGTGTCCCCCCAAAGTGGCACCATGCATAAAGACCGTTCCGTTCCCGACAACACAATCGTGGGCAACATGAGAGTATGCCATCAAGTAATTGTTACTGCCGATAACAGTTGTCCCGCCACCTTTTGCTGTCCCTCTATTTATTGTTATGAATTCTCGAAAGATATTCTTGTCCCCGATCTTGACAGCTGTGTCCTGAGCATCATAGGTCAGATCCTGAGGCTCAGTCCCAACGGATACAAAGGGCCAGAAACGGCAATCCGCCCCTATCTCAGTATGCCCGTCTATGCAGACTTGAGCATCGATCCTCGTGTTTTTCCCTATGGTGACGTTTTCGCCGATTATGGAGTTGGGCCCCACCCAAACACCCAAGTCCAAACAGGCTTTGGAAGAGACTTGGGCAGATGGATGCACATAGGTTTCATCCTTGCGCATTCAAATCCTCGATGTCCATCAAGGAAGCCATGACATCGCCCTCGACAACGACATTTCCGTCAACAAGGGCTCTGCCTTTCACATGACAAAACCTGGTTTTCATCTTTAAAATTTCAACTTCTATCCGAACCTGGTCGCCGGGAACCACTGGCTTTCTGAACTTGGTTTTATCGATCTTGCTCAGAAAGACGAGTTTTTTCTCCGGCTCAGGAATGGATACGTAGATCAGGATACCCCCCGCCTGGGCGACGGCTTCAACCAACAACACACCCGGCATGACTTTCAGACTGGGAAAATGCCCCTGAAAAAATGGCTCATTGTATGTGACATTCTTTATCGCAACAAGCGACTTCCCCTCTACGTACTCCAGCACCCTATCGATCAATAAAAAAGGATACCGGTGGGGAAGCATCCCCAGTATTTGTTGGATATTGAGTTCAGTCTTATTATCTTGAGGCTTTTGAGGCATCGTACCTGGTGATGACTTCTTGGGTCAGATCGATTGTGGGATTAAAATAAATCGCTCCACTTCTGGCCAGATCGAAAATAACATCCAGACTTTTGTCTTTGCCAACCTGCTCAATGATGGGTAACAATTCAGTCTGGATTCTCTGGAAGAGCCGGCCTGTAAACTCCTGCATCTCTCTAAGGGAATCTTCACCAAAACGCTTTCTCTCTGTCCGCTTTTTTTCCAGATCAGAGCTTAACTGCAACATGGCTTCGTTGGTGAGTGTCAGCCTCTGCGTGTTGATCCGTGTTTCCAGATTCCGGATCTCGTCATCCAGTGTGCCCAATCGATCCTGATTCTGTTTGTCTTTGTCCTGGATCTGTGCCATGACTCTTTTCCCTTCAGCGGACCTTTCGAGGACGTCCTGAGAGTTGACGACTCCGATTTTGATCGCCTGCTGGGAGTACCCCAAAGTGACCAATACTGCTAAAACGAGGGGAATAAATACAACCTTGCTTGTGCTCCTCAGACTCATCTTTTGCCTCCTTGTGAGAATTCAAGTTAGTTTTTTGTCAAAACGTTGTTCCGATCGCAAAGCGGAAATTAAAATGATTACGGTTTTGCGGTGTTAAACGGTTATTATATGCAAATATCAGCCGAAAAGGAACCCTAAGCGCAGGAACAAATATCCTGGCCTCCAAACCTGCAGATGTGTACAAGTTGTTAAAACTAAAATCCTTGTTTCTGGCATAGGCATTCCCCGCATCGAAGAAGAAGATCGTATACAGTGGCCCACCCACAGGAATGATGTACTCCAAGTTGAACACAGCCGATTTCTCTCCCCCGATATTCTGTCCGTTTATAGTCCTTGGACCGACAGAGTAAATTTCGTATCCCCTGATCGATCTCTCACCACCGAGGTAGAACCTCTCCCAGAATGGCACAGCAGATCCTTTAAGCGGGTACACATACTGGAGCTCCAGATGCATGCCTATGGACTGCCGCATGAATGTCGGTATGAACCGTGACAATTCGAGCCGCGGTTTGATCAGATCGATATCCCCTCCCAAAAACGAACCGGAGAACTTAAATCCTATGAGATACAGCCCTCCCCTCGATGGTGTCAAAGGGCTATCGACCGTATTCTTGTACAGAGTGGGATAGATGCTGCTTATGGTGTATTGACCGTAACCGCCATAGCCGGGATACCCACCATAACCACCATAGCCTCCACCATACCCACCATAACCACCATAGCCACCATAAGGATTATAATACGGATCACCTTCCTCATAGGTCTGGCTGGCCGGTGCGATGTCCACATATTCATACCCGTAGGTGATACTGGTTCTCCAATAGCCTTGTATTCGGGCTCCAAACGTCAGGTCGATACCTTTTCCCTTGCGGTCATAGAGGTAGGGGTAGACCATCCACCTGCTGTATATATTAAATCCCACCGACATAGGTCTATCGAAGATATACGGTTCTGTAAACCCAAACGAGTAATTTTTGACTCTCTTTCCGTACTGAAACATCAGGTCGAGCTTTTCGCCAGCACCGAGAAAATTTACGGTCCCATAGCTGATGGCCACAAACGCACCCTGGTATCCGCTGTAACCGGCTGTAAACTGGATATTATTCCTCTGGAGCTCGGTGACTCTAAGGTTGACGTTGATCTGAGTCGGATCTTCGGGATTGGGTTGGATATCTGGCTCACCTTCAAGCTCAACCAGTCCCAACTGGTTCATGCGCAAAAGACTGTCCTTGAACATAGCAAAGCTGAACGCATCCCCCTCTCTGAGCATCATCTCTCTTCGTATGACCTTATCTTTGGTATACGTATTTCCCATGATGTTGAGTCGATGAAGGAAAGCGATTTCGCCTTCATAGATATTGTATGTAACATTCACTTTTTTGTTCTTTGGATCGAGACCTTCAACCGGCCGGATTTGTGCATAAAGATGACCGAAGTTTTGGTAGAGTTCTCCCATGTCAGTCACAGCCTTTTCGCGCACTTTGGTGCTGTAGATATCGCCTTCTTTGTACTGGATGAGCGAACGCAGATAGTCTGAATTGAAAACCTTGTTCCCCTCTATATTAACCTCTCCAACAGAGTACCTGTATCCCGCGTTGACCGGGATGATGATCCGTTTCATCTTCTGTTTCTTGAACGTTACGGTATGCTTATCGAATTCTTCGATCCGAGGTTCACCGATCACAGCTTCCATGTACCCGTTTTCTTGATACACTTTTTTCAGATTGGCGATGTCCTCGTTCAGTTTATTCTGTTTGTACGTATCTTTCCCCATGATCCAGGTGATAAGCCCGTGTTTTTTATTCTCCTTGAAGGCACTCTGCAGCGTGCTCTCCAGCAGCTTGGGTGACCCCTCAAAAACGATGTCTCCCACTCTGATCTTTGGGCCTTCATCGATGTTGAACACGACTTGCAGCTCATTTTTCCCTTGGGCGTTGACTTGTGTCTCTACCTTTCCGGAAGTCAGGCCCTTTTCTGCCAACAACTCTTCGATCGTCTTCTTTATCTGCTGGATCTTATTCGGGCTGTAGTAGGAATAAGGAAGCAGATATTCATTTTTCTCCTTGAGCTTGTTGACGATATCGTCTTCTTTGAGTTTTTTCCCCGTTTTGTAGACAATTTCCCTTACCACGGGATTCTCTTCAACAACGATCTTAATGACTTTCCCTTGCGTCCCAGGAAACTGTTCTATCTTTATGTCTGCAAAGAATCCGGTAGACCAGAGAACTTTGAAATCCCTCTGTAAAAGTTCCAGACTAAAATAATCCCCTTCCTGTGATGAGAGATAGTAAAGAATCGTCTCCCGGGTCACACGATCGTTCCCTTCGATATCGATCCTCTCAACCATCTCCTGTCCAGCAAGAAATAGGGGTAAACATAGGAAAATCAACACATATATAACTCTTCTCATTGTCCTTTCCTTATACCATATTTGGACGTAAAAATAAACATTCGTGGTCTATCGCAATAATAAGTAACTTTAGAGATAGCCTCAGTTGCTCACTATTGCTATAAACCACGTTTTACGTTTGAACGCCACGTAAGTAAAACGTCAGGGGGAGGGCAAAAGTTTCAATTTTCCGTTTTCCATAAGATAGGCTTTCTGGCAAAATCGAGCGACTTTTTCATTATGGGTCACCAGGATCGAGGACAAGCTTTTTCTCTGATGGAGGTCTTGGATGAGTTCCAGGATTTTGAGGCCTGTCTTCCAATCCAGGTTGCCGGTAGGTTCGTCGGCCAACAGAACTTTCGGCTCGTTGACCAGGGCCCTGGCAATAGCGATCCTCTGTTGTTCGCCTCCTGAGAGCTGTGCGGGCCTGAGTGCTGCCTTTTCAGTCAAGGAGACCTCATCGAGCTTTTCGATGGCTTTGACGAAAGCCTCCTTTTTATCGACACCACGTATGAGAAGGGGAAAACTCACATTTTCCGCAGCTGTAAACTCAGGAAGGAGGTGGTAGAACTGAAAGATGAAACCGATATGGCGGTTTCTTATCTCCGCCAGGTCTTTCTCATTCTTAGAAAAAACATCCTCTCCATCGATAAAGACTTTCCCCTTATTCGGCTTGTCCAATGCTCCAAACAGGTTGAGCAAGGTCGTTTTGCCCACTCCTGAGACACCCATGATCGCTATCAGATCACCTTTGGTCAAAGAAAAATCGAGGTCCTCAAAAATACATAAAGTGCCATCAGGGAGCGGGTATTCCTTGCTCAAACCTTTAGCGGCCAGTACATCATTCATACTTCAATGCCTCCACCGGGTCTACTTTTGATGCTCTGTGCGAGGGAAAGAGTGTCGATAAAAAGCTAATGAGGAGAGTCACACCGATGATCATCAATAGATCCAGGGGTTTGATGCGGAATGGAACAAAAGCGATCACATAGATCTCCTGCGGAACCTTGATGAGTTCAAAAGTATTGGCCAGCCAGCACCAGATCAGACCTAGAACGGTCCCCGCTGCAGTACCGATGACACCGATCATTGCACCCTGGAGGAAAAATATTTTTCTGATACTGCGGGAAGTCGTCCCCATTGCCTTGAGGATCCCGATATCCCGCGTCTTCTCCATGACCATTAGGATGAGTGTGGCGATGATATTCAGAGCTGCGACAAGCACGATGAGAGTGATGGTTAGGAACATCAACTGTTTTTCCAGTTTTAAGGCCGAGAAGAGAGCTCTGTTGAGTTCCATCCAGGTTATGACATAGGCCTGGGGGGGTAAAAGCTCCTTGATCTGCTCAGAAGTTTCTGAAGCTCGGGAGATGTTTGAGATCCTTACTTGGATGAGATTAATGCTGTTTTCAAGGTTAAACGCCCTCTGAGCTGCCCTCAAAGACACCAGAGCCGTCGCGGAATCGAAATCGTACAAACCCGTGTGGAAGATCCCGGTCACAACAAATTGTCTCATCCTGGGCAAAAGTCCCATGGGTGACAAGCGCGAAGCCGATGTCAGCACTGTCACCCTATCCCCTACTGTGGCACCGATCGAGAAGGACAAGTCACGCCCGAGAAGGATCCCATCTCTTTTCGCTTCCGGGTCTGGAAGGTCTCCCATCGAAAGGTCCTGGAGCCAGGGAGAGGACTCCTTTTCTCTCTCAAAATCAACGCCGCGCAGCATCGCACCCTGGCTCTTGACAACACCAATGATGAGACCATAATCCAACACAACAGGGGAGGCATTGATCACTCCATCCACACCTCCCACGCGTGAAATAAGTTGCTCATAATCCTCGAGTCCCCCCTCTGAGTAGTCCCGGATGATGATATGCGAGGTAGAGCCGAGAATCTTGTCCTGGACATCCCCTTGAAAGCCCGTGATAAGGGCAATGGCAATGACCAGAGCCATAACGCCAATGGTGATCCCTAAGATCGAAATAAAGGTAATAACAGAGATGAACGCCTGTTTTCGCTTGGCTGTCAAATAACGTTTAGCTACAAAATACTCGTAATCCATATCAGAAACTCACAGTTCTTCGCACAAAACTCAAAATACGGAACGCCCAGATACATTGTGCAATATAAGAAATGTTAGAATAAACCATAATGGGTAAACTGTAAATATTTAAAGTTATTTTGGACGGAGCAAAGGGAATAGAATAACCTCCCGAATAGATTTTCTGTTGGCAAAGATCATGACCAGCCGGTCGATGCCGATCCCTTCTCCACCCGTGGGGGGAAGACCGTATTCCAATGCTTCGATATAATCCAAATCGACCATGTGGGATTCTTCATCCCCCTTCTCTCTTGCTTTTGCCTGTTGTTCGAACATTTTTCTCTGCTCTGCAGGATCTGTCAACTCAGTGAAAGCATTGGCGATCTCCATGCCAGCCATCACGAGCTCAAAACGTTCCGCTTCCTCGGGATTGGTTTGTGACGCCTTGGCCAGAGGTGAGATCTCCCTTGGCGGATTCATCACAAATGTGGGCTGAATGAGATCTCGCTTCACGTGTTTATCAAAAATGATATCCAGAGCTTTCCCGAAGGAAAGCGCCTGCTGTTCAGGAGCTAAGGTCTTCGCATATTCCATGATCTCATCCTTTTTCTCGAAGCGACTGGGCGCCAACCCGCTGTACTGGATGAGAGCATCCATGAGCTTTATTCTTTTCCACGGCCTCCGCAAGGATACCTTATGTTCTCCATAAGGGATCTCCTCGCTCTGGAGAAGAGTTTTAGCGAGTCCATGGATAAGCTCTTCGGTCAATTCCATCATGTCAAAATAGTCTGTGTAAGCTTCATAAAACTCGAGCATGGTGAATTCAGGATTGTGTTCGGAAGAAATCCCCTCATTCCTGAAGTTCCTGTTGATCTCATACACCTTTTCCAACCCACCCACGGTCAGGCGTTTGAGAAAAAGCTCAGGGGCGATCCGCAGATACAGGTCGATCCCCAAAGCATTGTGAAAAGTCTTAAAGGGCTTGGCCAACGCTCCCCCCGGGATGGAGTGCATCATCGGTGTTTCAACCTCGATATAGCCCTTCTGGTCGAAAAATCTCCTTATTTGAGAGATCATCGCACTCCGCAACCTGAACACCTCTCTCTGTTCAGGATTCATGATCAAATCGAGGTATCTCTTCCTGTAGCGAAGTTCCATATCTTGGAGGCCATGCCACTTCTCAGGGAGCGGATGAAGGCATTTGGCTAAAAAAATGTACGATTCACAGAGTAAAGTGAGTTCTCCTGTTCTAGTTTTGAATAACTTGCCCTCGACAGAAATGATATCTCCGATATCCAATAAAGAGAATTGGACAAACTTCTCTTTACCCAGCTTGTCCTCCCGGAGATAGACCTGAAGCTTCGCCCTGCTGTCGGCAATGTGAAGAAATATGGCCCGGCCCATTTTTCTGATCGAGAGGATCCTTCCCGGAACGGTTGCGGCAATTTTCTTCTCCTCCAATTCTTCATTAGTCAAATCCGCATACTGAGAGACAATGTCGGAGACGACATGAGTCATCTCGACTTTATGAGGAAAAAGCTCAACTCCTTCTTGGGCTAGCTTCTGCATTTTCTCTCGACGAACCAATTCTTGTTCGGTTTTTTCAGAGAGGTCTTGTTCCTCAAGGGGATCCGACTTGGTTTTTTCCTTTTTTTCAGTCATTCTCTTTGTCCCTTACCGATTCTTTTTCTTCGTTGGCATTTTTTCTTAGAGTGTCCAGGACGCCGTTTATAAACATAGCTGCCTGCTCGCCGCTGAATTTCTTGGAGATCTCGATCGCTTCGTTGATGATGATTGCAGGCGCTACATCTTCCTCATATAGCAGCTCAAAAACCGCCATGCGAAGGATATTACGGTCCACGACTGGCATTCGCGAGAGTCGCCAGCGTTTGGAGACCGATTGAATACTCCTATCGATACTTTCTTGATGGGAGGTTATGCCCTTAATGAGCCACCGACAGTAATCTTTAACTTCCTTTGTGGCCTTTTTGTCCTTCCAGTATTGCCGGAACGCTTTTTCAGCATCAGAATCGTTGAATTCAAGCTGGAAAAGAATCTGGAGGGTACTTTCCCGGGCCTTTCTTCGTTTTCCCATACAAAAGGCTATTTGGACTTAAAGGCTTGCATCCTTTAAAAGATTCAAGGTCTCGACCAGGGAAAAGGCAGAATCATAACCCTTGTTCCCCCCTTTGGTCCCCGCACGCTCGATTCCCTGTTCAATGGTATCGACTGTCAGGACACCAAATGAAACCGGGACTCCATCGTCTATGCTTATTTGTGCCAGACCTTTCGTGACCTCAGCGCTCAAGAAGTCAAAATGGGGTGTGTCACCCCTGATGAGTGCACCCAAACAAATGATCCCATCCACCTTCTTTGCCAAAGCCAGCTTTTTGGCGACAATGGGGATCTCAAAAGAACCAGGGACTTTGTATAAAGAGATGTCCTTGTCTTCGGCTCCCAGTTTATAGAGGGCATCCATCGCTCCTTCGAGCAGTCTTTCAGATATGAATTGGTTGAAACGGCTCAGTATTATGCCGATCTTCAAGCCTTTTGCTTGAAGTTTTCCCTGGTATATATCCATTTCGTTCTCCCTTTAATTGCCTTGAAAATGTGCTTTCTTTTTTTCCAAGAAGGCTTTAGTCCCCTCTTTGCTGTCTTCTGTTTCACAGCACTTCCCGAACAACTCTGCTTCGTTCAAAAGCCCTTCTCCCAAGCTCTTGTCCAATCCGATATTGATGGCCTTGATCGCATACTCGAGCGCCAGAGGCGCATTGGCGATCATTTCCTTCGCTAACGCATCACAACAGGGCCTTAACTCACTTTGGGGCACAACTCTGTTAACCAGTCCGATCCTGAAAGCCTCTTGGGCATCGATGATCCTGCCCGTGAGGATAAGTTCCATTGCTATCCCCTTTCCGACAAGTCTCGCCAACCTCTGTGTTCCGCCAAAGCCAGGAATAAGACCTAACTTTACCTCAGGTTGACCCATTTTGGCGTTATCCGAGGCAATACGGACATGACAGGCCAAGGCCATTTCCGTACCACCTCCCAGTGCAAAGCCATTTATGGCTGCGATGACGGGCTTTCTCAAGTTTTCTATTAACTTGGACAGTTCCTGCCCTTCCAAAACATAGTCTTTCCCTGTAGAGAATTCGAGTTGAGCCAATTCGCTGATATCAGCACCGGCAATGAAGGCCTTCTCTCCAGAACCTGTCAGGATGATCACCCGCACATCAGGACTTTCCTGGAGAGAAAGGAACGCCTCATACAGCTCTTTGATGGTCTTGGAATTCAGGGCATTTAATTTATCCGGCCGATTGATGATGATCCAGCCTACGCCATCCTGTTTCTGAGTCAACAAATTTTTATAACCCATATATATATATTCTCCTCATTATGAAATGCTCTTTTCAAAAATGCGATATTTCTTGTAAACCTCTCCTCCGATCGACTTGACAAACCGGTTGATGGCATCGTTATCTTCGAGCTGCCAAGAAGTCTCTCCCCACTTGTATCCTCTTTTCTTTACATTTTTTTCAAATTCGGAATAAAGCAGATAGCTCAAGCCTGTCTGCCTGTACTCTTTGACAATCCCAAATACAACAGCTCTTACACTCTCGATCTTCCTTCGGTATATCAAAAACTTAAGAATTGCGAGAGGCGTGAGCCTTCCGTTCAGCTTGATGAGCACTTCATTGTAATTCGGCAAAGCAAAGGCAAATCCCACAGGTCTTTCTTTGTCTTCGGCGATGATCACGATATCCGGATCGGCAAAAGTTTTGAGTTTCTTAGCCATGTGGTCCATCTCTTTTTCTGTCCATGGCACAAAACCCCAATTTTTTTCCCATCCATTGTTATAGACGTACTTGATCTTTTCGACTTCCTCATCGATCTTCTTCATTCTCACCGATCTCAAGCTCACGTTGGTTTTTTTCTTGATCTCGCTCACGATGCCCTGGATCTTTTTTAACATATCCTCTTCTGCACTCATATAAAAGGCATACAGGTCCTTGGCTTTTACCAATCCACATTTCTCCATCAGGTCTAAATAATAGAGGGGATTGTAGGCCATCATTATCATCGGAGGGGAATCAAAGCCCTCGAGAAGAAAAGCACACTCATCATTCATGGACAGATTCATGGGGCCCCGGAGCGTGTCCATACCCCTTTCCAATCCCCATGCAACGACCTGATCCAGCAGGGCTTGGGACGTTTCCAGGTCATCAAAGCATTCATACATGCCGAAAAAGACCACCTTCTCATCATGAAATTCATTGTGCATGTCATCGATGATGGCGACAATCCTTCCCGTAATTTTGCCATTCTTGTATGCCAGAAACAATTCCATTTTTGAGTGCTCGAAAAAGGGATTCTTCTTTTTGTCGAGTTTCTCCTTCACATCCATTATCAGAGGGGGTACCCAATTGGGATCACTCTTGTAGACTTCCCAAGGGAACTTTATGAACGCCTTGAGCTCCTTTTTTGTATTGACCTTATCTATACGAATAGAGTTCACGCCAAAGCCCTCCTGAATTTCGTCTATTTTATCAGATAAATTATTAATTTGCACTAACATTTTGAAGTTGTGTTCGGGAAGAAATTATGTTAAAAATTTGAATACCTTGAAAAACACAGTGGAAGTGTAAGGAGATAGATCGAGTGAAAAAAATATCATCGTTTAAAGAATTACCCCCAGAAAAGCTGGTATGGAGACTGGACTCAGAGAAACTACCCTTCGATACTACTGAAGAATGTGATCCTTGCGAAGGGATCATAGGTCAGGATAGAGCCATCCGTTCCATCCAAACAGGCCTTGATGTCAAAAGCCTTGGTTACAACATCTTCATCACCGGCTTGGTGGGGACTGGGCGAACCACAACCATCCAGCAGCTTCTTGAAAAATTGGAGAAAGAGGATAAAACTCCAGATGATATCCTCTATGTGAAAAATTTCAAGGCTCCCGATGAGCCCACGCTGATCACTCTTCCCTCGGGAAAAGGCAAGCTATTTCAAGAGGCCATGGAGCGTCTGATAGAGATGTTGAAAACAAATATTCCTGAACTCCTCAAAAGCTCCTACTATACAGAAAAGCGGGACAGCATCATCGAAGTCCAGCAGAAAAAACAGAAAGAGATCCTCAAAGCATTCGAGGACGAAGTCGCCAAAGAGGGGTTCTCAGTCATTCAGGTCCAGATGGGGCTTTATGTCAAGCCTGATCTCATCCCCGTGATCGAGGGAAAGCCCACACCGTTCCCCCAGCTGGAAAATCTGGTTAGAGAGGAAAAGTTCACCAAAGAAAAATTGGAAGAACTCAAGGAAAAATACGAGAAATTGACAGGAAAGCTCGAGGCAGTTTTCAAGCAGATGAAAGAAACAGAAGAAGAGACACACCGGCTGCTCAAGGAATGGGATCAAGAATCGATCACTCCCGTCATCAAGGGGGCCGTTCTCAGGATAAGGGACCGTTTCAAATTTGAGGTTATTGCAGACTATCTCGATGATGTCGAAGCGACATTGACCAAACAGATCAATATCTTTAAAGGAACGCAAAAACAGGAAAAAGAGCCGCAGATGTTCCAAGAAGACCCATTCTTGGACTACAAAGTCAACCTCATTATCGACAATTCCGAATTGAAAAGTGCGCCGGTCATCATGGAGACAAACCCCAATTACATCAACCTGTTCGGTTCGATCGAGTCGACCATGAACCGGGTCGGACTGCTTCAGACAGATTTTACAAAAATCAAAGCGGGTTCATTCCTGAAAGCCAACGGAGGCTATCTCATCATCAATGCACTGGATGCTCTCATCGAACCCGGTGTGTGGAATACTCTGAAAAGAACTCTTCGGAATCAATCACTCGAAATCCAGAATTTTATGTCGATCTACTTTGTCTCCACAAGCCGTCTCAAGCCCCAGCCGATTAGCATCGATGTGAAAGTGGTCATGATCGGTGACTCCTACATCTACAATCTGCTTTATAACATGGACAAAGATTTTAAGAAGATATTCAAGATCAAAGCCGAATTCGATTCGGAGATGGATAAGGACAAAAAAACCATTCTGGAATATGCGGCCTTCATTAAAAAGATTACCACAGACGATAATCTGCAGCCGTTCGACAAAGAGGGGATCGCAGCCATCATAGAGTTCAGCACAAGAATTGCGGGAAGACAGAGGAAATTGTCCACACGTTTTAACATTATTGCTGATGTTGTCAGAGAATCCAGCTACTTTTCCAAAAAAGACAAGAAAAAGGTCGTCAGCCGAACTCACGTGGAGAAGGCCTTAGAAGAACGGTTTGATCGCGTGGGTCTTATTGAGGATAAGATCCAGGAGATGATCGAAGAAGGAACCATCATGATCGACACAAAGGGCAGTGTCGTAGGCCAGGTCAATGGCCTCTCGGTCTACCAAATGGGAGGATATGCGTTTGGCAAGCCCACGCGCATCACGGCGAATACAGCTGTTGGCCGGGCCGGCGTGATAAACATCGAAAGAGAAGCAGACATGAGTGGCCGGACACACAACAAGGGTGTTCTCATCCTAGGCGGATATCTCCGCGGAAAGTATGCTCAGAACAAACCCTTTTCTTTGGCTGCAAGCCTCGCTTTCGAGCAGTCTTACTCGGGTGTGGATGGCGACAGTGCTTCATCGACGGAAGTCTATGCGATACTCTCAAGCCTCTCAAAACTTCCTTTGAGGCAGGATATCGCTGTCACGGGATCGCTCAACCAAAAGGGAGAGATCCAGCCCATCGGAGGAGTCAACGAGAAAATCGAAGGCTTTTTCGAAGTCTGTAAGAGCAAAAGATTGACGGGATCCCAAGGAGTCATCATCCCGCAACAGAATACCCAGAATTTGATGCTGAGAAAAGATGTGGTCGAAGCTGTCGCAAATGGCCAATTCCACATTTATCCAGTGAAGAATATCGACCAGGGGATCGAAATTTTGACAGGGATCAAGGCAGGAAAGATCAAGAAGGATGGGTCATTCGAAGAAGGGACTGTGAATTATCTGGTCGATGAAGAATTGCAAAGATTGGCTAAGAGTTGGAAGACGTTTGCTGCTTCTGCTGAAAAGGACAAGAACTCATAAAATTTCTAATCCTGACCTACCAGTTTCTTGAGGTGAGTAACTTCGGATGGCGTGAGATAGCGCCACTGTCCCTTTTTTAGAGTCCCTATCGCTATACCCGCATAATTTATCCGTTTTAAAGAGAAGAGGCTGTAGCCGATGGCTTCGAACATCCGTCTGACCTCACGTTTTCTTCCCTCTGTCAATTCGATTCGGATCCTCGCGTTTTTCGGGTCAGATCCGAGATGAGTTACAACAGCTGGCGCTGTTTTCTTCCCATCAAGGTGTATCCCCCTCTCCAATCTTTGGAGGCTTTTATGAGAAGGAATCCCTTTGGTTCGTACTTCATAGACTTTCTTTATTCGATAGCGGGGATGCATCAAGCGGTTCGCCAATTCCCCGTTATTGGTCAATAGAAGTAGGCCCTCACTGTCCATATCCAGTCTTCCCACAGGAAACACACGCTTTTTCAGCTTTGGCAAAAGCTCAAGAACCGTCGGCCTGTTGAATGGGTCTTTCAGCGTCACAAGATAGCCCGTAGGCTTGTTCAACAGAAGATAGAACTCCTGCCTCTCTTTTTTGATCTTCCGGCCATCCACACGGACCGCGTCCATTCTGGGATCTATTTGGATCCCTAGCTCTTCAACAACAGTATTGTTCACGGTGACTCGGCCTTCGGTAATCATCCGGTCCGCCTCTCTTCTTGAGGCCACGCCGGCCTGAGCCAGGAATTTATTTAATCTCACGAGTCGTTAAAAATAGAGATTGATTCCGAAGTGAAAAGTAAAATTTTTGATTTTTACCTCTTCAGTTTCGATCTCAAAATTGCCAGTATTATACCTGGCCTCTCCCAAGAGAGACAACTTTTTCCCCAGGAACACTTCTGCACCCAAACCAGCATTCCATCCCCCCTTCTTGTCTTTTCCGATATCCTTGATGTCGGCCGTGTACGTCCCGTATCCGAGTGTCAGATAGGGATTAACGATGGGAAACGGAAGAAAAAGTCGGACGTTCACTCCCAGATAATTGGTGTTGACCTTACGCGAATCCCATAAATTCCCAATATCGGATGTCTCGATATTGTGGGCAGCCTGATAAAAATTCCCCTCGACGACGAAGGTCAGAATTCTAATACCCACGCGTGCCCCGTAAAGGAATGCCGTGTTCTTGTCGAATTCGACATCTCTAATATCGATGCTTTGCTGCGACCAGCCTCCCTGGATCCCCACAAAAAAAATCCCGTCTCCGAATACGTTGCCGCTCCCGAATAAACACACGATGAAAATACCCAAGATGAATAATTTTCTTTTCATAATGCTACTCCTTTGACCTGTACTATTCATTTGATATTGCTTTTGTTGAATAAGGTATCGACATTTTTTATGATTAGTACAGTATTAATATAGTCGTGGCTTAGCCAGAATTTCCAGTACTCGGAGGTCAAAAAAATTCTGCGCATGCGCAGGAATCAAGAGAATCGCAGTATCCGCTCCCTGCTCAGTGCCGCCGATTGACATACAGGGTTCCAGAGTTGAGATCAAACCTGCATCCGCAGCCATGAGTGCGATCTCGATCGCGACTTTTGTCCCTTGCCCAAACACCCTCAATGTGAAGGCCATAATTTCTTCCAACTCGTATGTCCCGAGTTTTTTCCGGACTGCTCTTCCGACGCCGCCAAGAGCGTGTTGGCACGTGAGGACTTTCGCTCCTGCCTCTTCGATCTGACTTTTTTGCTCAGGAAGAAGCTGCTGAAAATCCGGTTTGAGAAATCCTGTAGAATGAGACACGATCACGAGATTCCTTCCGGGAAAATACTCCGTGGCGAGTGATCCTGTTTTCCCGGAGGTCGATGCAACGAGAATATTTGATATATCCAATTCTTCCACTCTTTGAGAAGCGATCTGCAAGGTTTTTTGTGTATTTTCTTTTCCGGGATTCACGAAATACAAGCATGGAACCACAGCCCCTTTTTTTTCTCTTGTAGTACTATCGTCCATACTCACTTCTCCTTATCCATGTTCTAATCATTACTCTATGGTGTGAGGAGGACCTTGAGTGTTCCAGGTTTTCGTGCGAGCTTAAAAGCTTCAAGGGCATACACCAGAGCTTTCATTCCGGTTCCATTGTCGTTTCTCCACTCTCGCATGTCAACCCAATGACAGAGTTTTTCCTCCACTGACATTCTGGAATAAAAGTATCACACCCAAGCGGAGGCGGTTAACGGCAATATTGAGTGAGAATCAACACTCTTGATTTTTAATTAGGTCATCAGTATTATTGATGTAACAATCATGAATGAACAACGAGTTGTCGTAACCGGATTGGGTGTCGTGACTCCTATTGGTCTTGGAATTGAAGAATTCTGGGAAGCATTGAAAGAGGGACGAAACGGCGTTTCAAAGATCACTCATTTCGATCCCACTCATTACCGCTCCCATATGGCGGCTGAAGTAAAGAACTTTGATCCTACCGATTGGATCGACAAGAAATCTGTCGAGCGTATGGACAGGTTTGTCCACTTCGCTATGAGCTCATCTGCTATGGCGCTTAATGATGCTGGTTTAAATACCTTTGCCTTTGATGGCAACAGGGCAGGAGTCATCATAGGCTCTGGTATCGGGGGAGCCATTACGATACAAGACGGACACTCTACACTTCATGAAAAAGGGCCAAAATCTATAAGTCCCTTTTTCGTTTCCAAGTCACTCATAAACATGGCAGCCTGCCTGGTCTCCATCACTTATGGTCTAAAAGGCCCTCTTTCTGCTCCCTGTGTTGCATGTTCAACGGGAGCAAATGCCATCGGCGATGCCTTCCGAATTATTCAGAGAGGCGATGCCGATATCATGCTGGCGGGAGGAGCAGATGCTAGCATAAATCCGTTGCCTTTCGCCGGCTTTTGCGCAGCGCGATCGATGTCGACAAGGAATGACTGTGTGGAAAAAGCGAGCAGGCCTTTTGACAAGAATCGTGACGGCTTTGTAATGGGGGAAGGGGCCGGCGTCGTTGTTTTAGAGCGACTTGAGCATGCTCTCAGCCGGAATGCACATATCTATGCCGAGCTTGTTGGCTATGGTAATATGGCTGATGCCTATCATTTCACAGCTCCAGAGCCTGGAGGCGATGGAATGATCAGGGTAATGAGAGCGGCTATGAATGATGCTGGCATCGATCCGCAGGAAGTGAAATACATCAACGCACATGGAACCTCGACTGTCTTGAATGATAAGGTTGAAAGTTTAGCTATTACGAAGGTCTTTTGTGACCACTCGAAGAATCTTAAGATCAGTTCCGTAAAGTCGATGACCGGTCACCTGTTGGCAGCAGCTGGGGCAGTGGAATTTGTGGCCACGGTGATGAGTGTCTATACCGGTAAACTACCCCCGACAATAAACTATGAAGAACCTGATCCCGAATGCCCTCTCGATTATGTGACCAATGGAGTCGAATCGATCGACTTCGAGTTGGCACTGAGTAATTCCTTCGGCTTCGGTGGAGGTAATGTCAGTCTCATAGTGAAAAAATACGAGAGTTAAAATGAAAATCGCAAAGCTTCAAATTGGAAATATCATCGCAGACATACCGATTGTCCAGGGGGGCATGGGCGTGAGGGTGTCTCTTTCCTCGCTCGCCTCTGCCGTGGCTGAGGAGGGAGGGATCGGCACTATCTCGAGCATAGGCTTGGGTGATATCGAGGCAGCAAAGCATGACTATGAGAGGATATCTCGTGAAGCTTTGGAGAGAGAAATTCGCAAAGCGAAAGGTGCATCAAACGGCAATATCGCTATCAATTTCATGGGCGTGCTCAGTAATGTCGACGATCTGATCAAAACAGCCGTCCGCGAGGGAATAAAGATGATCGTCTACGGTGCCGGACTCCCCGCTAAGCTTCCCGGCTTGATCGAAGACAGATCTATAAACCTTGTACCCATAGTCAGCTCGGCACGGGTAGCTGAATTCATCCTCCGCACTTGGAACAAACGATATGAGAGGATTCCCGATGCCATTATCCTTGAGGGGCCTCTAGCAGGCGGACATCTCGGCTTCTCCGAAGAGCAGCTCAAACAGCCTGAAAAGTACTCTCTTGATAATCTCTTGCCGGAGATTCTGGAAACGATAAAACCCTATGAAGATCGATACGGCAAGAAAATTCCGGTGATCGCGGCCGGCGGGATCTTCGATGGAAAGGATATAGCTCGGATGTTGACCCTGGGTGCATCAGGAGTCCAGATGGCAACACGATTTGTCTGCACTGTGGAGTGCGATGTCTCCCAGGAATTTAAGCAGAGCTACCTCGATGTCAAGGAAGAGGATATTGTCATCATTAAAAGCCCTGTCGGCATGCCAGGAAGGGCCATTCAGAACAAATTTTTAGACGATTTAGAAATAAAGAGAAAACTTAAAATCAAGTGTCCTTACAGATGTCTTACTGCCTGTAAAGTGAGCGATGCAAGGTACTGCATTGCCCAGGCTCTTATAAACTCTTACTTCGGGGATGTTGACCACGGCCTCATCTTCTGTGGCCAGAATGCTTACCGTATCGACAGGATTGTGACGGTAAAAGAACTCATCTCGGACCTTCTTGCTGAACTCGAAGCAGCTTAGGAAGTCAGTGATATCCTCTAAAACAGCTTGATTCAATCCGACTCTGATGGTAAATCCAGAAAAATCCACTTCTCCCATATCCTCGGTTGCCATGAGGAACTCATGTTTTGCGACCTGAGTCGGATTTAGAGATGGCTGCAGAACAAACCTTTCGCTCCTAATATCGTATTAATTCATGTAAAATATAAAAGAGAGAGAAATCCAGTGGCACGACTCCAATTTGGTGAATCTGTAGCGATGGCCATGAGTTCTTTTTGGTCGAATAAGCTCAGGACCTTCCTTACTCTTCTTGGAATCATCATCGGCGTCCTCACCATCATTACCGTTGTTTCCATCATCCAGGGACTAAATAACTATGTCTACACAAAAATGGCCTTTTTTGGAGCCAATGACTTTTCCGTATCCAAGACCTCAATGATGATAACATCGATCAAACAATGGCGAGAGGAACAAAAAAGGAAAAAATTCACCATTGAAGATATGAGGCTTGTCCGGAGATTGTGCGAGTCATGTGAATTAGTGGGTGCCAATGTGAGCACGTCCCGAACAGCAAAATACAGGAGTGAGTCACTGAAGAACGTGGAGGTCAGAGGCATCACCCATCTCGATCATATGATCGGCTCTGTCTTGGAGCTCCAAGGAGGAAGACATATCAGCAAAGACGATGAAGATCGCTCCCGGTATGTCTGTATCATAGGAGCGGATATTCAGGATAAATTGTTTCCTTCCCTCGATCCTCTCGGGAAAAGACTCAAGATTGGGAATCAAAATTTCTTCATTATCGGGTTGGGAGAGAAAAAGGGAAAACTTCTGGGATTTAGCCAAGACAATTATATCCGGATCCCCATCACAACATTTCAAAAGATCTATGGAGAGAGACGGAGCATAACGATAAACATACACACAGCATCGCAAGAACAGATGGCTATAGCTCAAAATGAGGTACGGACAGTTTTCCGGTCAAAACGGCATGTGTCTTTCAACGAACCCGATGATTTTTCTTTCCAGACTTCTGATACTTTTATTCAATTCTACAAAAGCGCCACGACAGGTATCTATTTTGCAATGATAGCGATATCCGCTCTGGCATTGCTAGTCGGAGGTATCGTAGTCATGAATATCATGCTCGTCGCTGTCACAGAACGGACAAAAGAGATCGGCATCCGTATGGCAATAGGGGCACGACGAAAGGATATCCTCGTCCAGTTCTTGATCGAGTCCGCCACGATATCCGCCACTGGAGGTCTTATAGGTATCTTTCTGGGATTTATCCTGGCAAAGATCGTTACGGTTGCCACATCCATGCCATCCAGCATCGATCCCGCATCGATTGTTGTTGCTATCTCTGTGTCTGCTTCTATAGGGATCTTTTTCGGCCTCTATCCCGCAAGTAAAGCGTCAAAACTGGATCCCATCGAGGCCTTGAGGTCAGAACAATGAGAGCCGGGATCATCAATGAGATATTCCAGATGGCATTCGACTCTCTCAAGTCGAATAAACTCCGTTCCTTCCTGACTCTCCTCGGAATCGTGATAGGCGTTATGACCGTCATCGGCATGGTTTCTATCATCCAGGGCTTGAACAAGTCATTCCTCTCCGACCTGGAATCTGTCGGATCTGACATTATTGGCGTCGCAAAATACGAGCCTGGCATCCAAACGGGCAATCGTTCCGAAGAAGAACGACAGCGGAAAAATTTCACTATCGAAGATGCTGCAGCACTCCAAGAGGAGTGCTCTTTAGTTAAAGCAGTTGCCATGGATATCGTCGTCGATGTTTTTACGGATATCCCCATTAAATACACAAACATTAAGGCACAGGATGCATATATCCTTGGCATGAATGAGAAATGGCCACAAGTTCTTTCGATCTACACACCTGTCAAGGGCAGGTTTATCACCGAATCTGACGTCAATCATAGCGCTAAAGTGTGTGTCCTCGGGGCAGAACTCAACGAAACCTTATTCCCCCACTCCGAAGCTGTGGGAAAAGAGATTCGGATCGGGCCGGAAAAGTTTCGCGTTGTCGGCGTCCTCGAAAAAAGAGGCAGTATGTTCGGACAGAGCAGGGACAATCTTGTCGGGATTCCGATCTCAACATTGATGAAACACTTCCCCTACGACCTTGAAAACCTCGAGATCATTGCCTCACCTACAAAACATGGCTATCTCCAAGAAACGATAGAACAGATGATCAACGTGTTGCGAAAACGGAGAAAAGTCCCCTTCGGAAAGCCCAATGATTTTGCTATCTACACACAGGATACACTGGTTGACCTCTACAACCAGCTCACAGGAGCAGCCTACCTTGTGATGATCGTCATCTCATCCATCGGACTCCTCGTTGGGGGGATTGGCGTGATGAACATCATGCTGGTCTCGGTCAAAGAGAGAACCCGGGAGATCGGTATACGCAAGGCCATAGGTGCACGATCATCAGATATACTGAAGCAGTTTTTGATCGAAGCGATCTTCCTCACGGGGACAGGAGGGGCCATCGGCATTCTTATCGGCTTTGCCATAGCCTTCATCGTAAAATCAGCCACTCCCCTCCCGGCTTCGGTGACACTCTGGTCGATCCTTTTAGGATTTTTTGTGTCGGTCTCGGTGGGTCTTTTCTTTGGGATCGTTCCCGCTCAAAAGGCATCCCATGTCGACCCCATCATCTGCCTCCGTTATGAGTAACAAAAAATGGGGCCAGACATTCATACCCCAAGAAATTCGGAAGCTTTGTCGAGGGCGAGCTTTAAATTCTCTTCCTTCTGACCAGCAATTTCCACAAACGTGGGTCTTCCTCCGCCCTTCCCTCCGATCAGAGGCGAAACGACAGGAATAAGATCTCGCATATCCCGTCCCAGACTCTCTGAACTTGCCAGGACCAGATGAACCCTATCCTGAAGATTCGTGCCGAACAGAACGATATATTTGCCGCTCCTTATGATGGAGAGCGCAAGAAACCGCATCTCCTCAGGTGGTCTTCCGCTGAAGACCTCTTTTATGACGTCCCCTTTGGCATTTCTCATGATCTCCTGAGCCTCGATATCAAGGATCTTCTCCTGTGCTTTTCTTAAACGCCTACGCTGGTCCTTAAAGTCAACGATCAATTTGTCGATGGACCCTACAAGATCTCCCTCCCCCACGTTGAACTTTGTGGCGACCTCTCGAATGACCCTGTTTTTGATCCCGTAATCGATAAGGGCCCGACGGCCACACACAAACTCGAACCTCAGGTTATTCCGGATCCTCTCCCACTTAAGGATCTTGATCAAACCGATCTCTCCTGTTTTGTTCGGATGGGTCCCCCCGCATGCAGAATAATCAAAATCAGAAATCTGCACCACACGGATGTGCCCTTTTTTCTGCGGAGGTTTTCGGAGTGGGACCTTTTCGATCATCTCTTCAGGAGTAATGTACGTGCAGATCTCTTCATCCTGAAACACGATCTCATTGGCTAAGGTCTCCACCTTATCGACCTCATCTTCCGTGATATCTCTCTTATCGATCTCGACCGTTGATGCTCTCAAACCGAGATGGAAGGAGAGGGTTTTTGCATCGAAAAGTGTGTCGAAGCATTGTGAAAGAATATGTTGACCGGAATGCTGTTGCATATGGTCAAAACGCGTTTCCCACTCAATGACGCCGTTGACTTTGTCCGATTCGACCTCGCTCTGCATGACATGCAGGATCTTTGCATCTTTCTCTAAAACATCCAGAACCTCTACACCGTTGATCCTTCCTTTATCCGCAAGCTGTCCTCCAGATTCCGGGTAGAAACACGTCTGGTCAAGAATTAAAGCAGGCTTTTTCTCATACACTTCCCTTCCGATGACGTTCGCTTTGAATTCGACCTGATAGGGATTGTCAAAATAGAGCCGTTTCGTGACTTTATTCATTCGCCTCACCCCTTATACATGAAAAGAAAACCGTTTATTTTTTTTTGTTTACGACAGAAAGGATCCGGCCAGTGATCTTGAAGTGCTTTTTTGCCACCTTATTCAGGATCCCGATCCCATGCTTTTGGATAAGCTCCACTCCAACCTCTTCTGTCTTTGCCGAAGCCCCCTTGGGAAGATCGATTCCCACATCTTGAGAAAGGAAATAGAGGCGCTTTAAGAATTCGGCCCGAGCCAGGATCGAGGCCGCAGCCACAGCCAGATCTTCTTCAGCCTTGGGTCTCTGGATTAGCTCGATATTCCTGCCTTTTTTCATCAATGCATTCAAAACAAACGCCTTATCCCCAAACTGGTCAGTGATAGCAAGAGTACAGGGAACTTCTTCGAGCAAGTTCTCAATGGCACGAGAATGAGCCCAAGCAAGTAGTCGGTTGAGATTCCTGAGCTTTTCGTACAGCTCGTTGTACTTTTCCGGACCGATGGACACAATAGTGTGTATGTATCCATTCCTGATCAGGTCGGACAATTCTCTCACCCGATTATCAGATATTTTTTTGCTGTCTCTGATCCCCAACTCCTGGAGAACCTCTTCCTGACCCTCTGGGAGGAAAAAGCCGGCAACGGACAAAGGTCCATAATAGTCGCCTTTCCCCGACTCATCTGTTCCGATACGGCCTCTAGCTTCTGCGAATAGGCTTGATTGTCTCATTTACGTTTTTTGCTCTTTTTTGAGTGAAGGTATTTATCCATCTCATTGGCGGCTATCCGTGCATCACCCATTGCAAGGATGACTGTGGCGCCACCTCGAATGATATCTCCGCCGGCATAGACCCCGTCCATGTTTGTCGCCATGGTTTCCCAATCTACCTCGACATTGCCCCATTTGCCGACTTCGAGTTCGGGAGTTGTTTGACCGATCAGAGGATTCGAGCTGTTGCCGATGGCCACAACAACCATGTCAACCTCCATGATGAATTCCGACCCCTCGATGGGAACAGGACGCCGTCTCCCGGAGTCATCAGGCTCTCCCAACTCCATGCGGAGACACTCCATTGCTTTAAGATGGCCTTTATCGTCGCCGATGAATCGTATCGGGGTCGTCAGAAAATGGAATTCTATGCCTTCTTCTTCGGCATGATGGACCTCTTCGACTCGAGCCGGCATCTCTACCCTGGATCTGCGGTAAACACAGGCAGAAAATTCTGCACCCAGCCTTTTCGCTGTTCTCACAGAATCCATGGCCACGTTGCCTCCGCCAAGAACAGCGGCTCTCTCCGCTAGGAAAACCGGTGTATCATAGACAGGAAAATCATATGCCCGCATCAAATTTACGCGTGTGAGATATTCATTCGCAGAATACACTCCCACCAGGTTCTCACCCGGGATCCGCATGAAGTTCGGCAGTCCAGCACCAGTCCCGATGAAGAAAGCCTCATACCCTTCTTTCTTCAGATCATCGATTGTGGCTGTCAATCCCACTACAAAATTGGTCTTGAGCTTTACACCGAGGTTTATCAGGTAATCGACTTCTGCACTCAAGATCTTCTTTGGAAGACGGAACTCAGGAATACCATAAACCAGTACTCCACCGGCTAAATGGAGAGCTTCGAATATTGTCACGTCATGGCCCTTCAAGGCTAGATCTCCAGCAACCGTCAAACCCGCAGGCCCCGCTCCTAATACAGCAACTTTATGCCCGGTTGAAGGCGGTAGCTTCGGGATGTGAACCTCACCTGTATTTCTCTCATAGTCGGCAACAAACCGCTCCAGGTTTCCGATGGCTACGGGAACCCCGGTCGCCTTCTTCAGGTTACACACCTCCTCACACTGCGTTTCCTGGGGGCACACGCGTCCGCAGATGGCCGGGAGGACATTAGTCTCCTTTAATTTACGCACACTCTGTTCATAATCCCCTATCTCTAGGAGCTTAATGAAGGTGGGAATGTCGATTCCCACAGGACAACCCATAACACACTGAGGATTGGCACAATCCAAGCACCTTTTGGCTTCCTCCTTGGCCAACTTCTCAACTAAACCGAGATTGACTTCTGAAAAATCTTGATTGCGCACCTCGGGATCTCTTTCCGGCATCTTCTGTCGCGAAAGTTTCATCCTCTCTTTCACAGGAACCGATCTCCGCAATTCCTTGCGCCAATCTTCATTGAATCTTGCTCGCAGTTTTTCTTTAAGCTCAGGGGGCATTTCTTTTTTTTCTGCCATTTTTACACTCTTTCCAGTCTATCGCTTAAGGGAAATTTTTCTTTTCCCAGTAGCACAAAGACTCGATTTCATCCTCAAAATAGGACTTTCTCCGGATAAACAATTCCTCCCAATCAACCAGATGACCGTCAAAATCTGGGCCATCGACACATGCAAATTTTGTCCTGCCATCCACAGTGACGCGGCAGGCTCCGCACATCCCCGTCCCATCGACCATGATGGGATTGAGGCTGACTAGAGTTTTCACGCCCAAGGGCTTAGTGGACTCGGAACATGCATACATCAGATATGTGCAGCCGATGGAGATGACCCGGTCGATTTTTTCTTCCTTTTTAACGACATTCTCAAGAGTTTTATTGATGTATTCTTTACAGTCATAATAGCTATCCCTCGATGAAACATAGAATTCATCACTCACAGATCTGAGTTTATCCTCCCAATAGAGGAGAAAATTCGCCTTGACATCCAGGACTGTGATCACCTTGTTTCCTGCCTCTTTCATGGCCCGGGCGATCGGATATATTGCAGCAATGCCAAAACACCCTCCCGCACAGAGAACCTTTCCGTATTTCTCGATCGCTGATGGACGTCCAAGGGGCCCGACAAAAACCGGGACTTCATCTCCAGCTTCAAGAAGAGACAATTTGTGTGTCGAAGTTCCGACAACGAGAAAAATTGACGTGACACTTCCTTTTTCTGTGTCCCAATCGGCAATCGTTAAAGGGATCCTCTCACCAAAGTTATCGGCCATGACGATCACGAATTGACCGGGCTTACATTTTTTTGCAATCTGGGGTGCATCAATCTCAATGAGGTGAATATTCGGGACCAAGCGTTCTCTTCTTAAGATCTTTGCCATTATTTTCCTCTTTTGATCTTTACTGGAATGGGCTCCTGGGGATAGTATCCCTTCGACAGGGGAAACACGAGGGAAAATCCAGAGACATGGGCATCCTCGTTCCAGACGATTTGGGATTCGACCAATCCCTGAGGTAATGCCCCCGACACATAGAGCACACCTTCCATCTTTCCGTTCGATGACTCCACGACAAGAGGGTCTTCATTTTTCACGCCCAATTTTTTTGCGTCTTCAGGATTCATTCGGATCCAACGGGAGTTTTGTATGGCCGCAAATCCTCTGTTTTCTAAACTTAATGATAAGTTTCTATAACAATCTTGATCAAGCTTCAGGATCATCTTAAACGGGTAATTCTTGGAGGTCTCACCACCAGCCGGCTCAAAATTCAGCGGGCTGAACCCAGTCGAATCCTTCTGTTCCTCTTTGATAAAGATTTTTTCTCCCTTCTCTAATCTAGAAAAGCTGGCGTTGGCAAATCCAGGGAATACCTGCCGAATCTCCTTTAAGATATCAGCCGTTTTATTATAATCAAATCCTTTAACCTTCATCTTTCGGGCGAGTTGAGAAAAGATCCACCAATCGGGCTTCGCGTCTCCTATCGGAGGGATGACTCTCTGGGATATCTGTATACGACCTTCGACATTTACATAGATTCCCTCTGTTTCGGCGAAAGTCGTAGCAGGAAGGATGACATCGGCTTTTCCAGAATTCCCATCCAAATGACTGGTCTGAACGACTAAAAACTCGGTCTTCATTGTCTTTGGAAGCGCTGCGGACCCTACAAGATAGAGTCCTTTGATATTTCCTTCAAAAACCCCTTGGAGGATCTGATCTTTAGAGATCGTTCGTCCTGAGGATAAATCCGATAGTTCGAAAAGACCTCGATCGTTAAATTCCAAACCTAGGGGCAGTAATTTGGATCCACTCAATTGAGCCAAGTTTCGGATTGCGGATGCATTGGTCACGTCAGAGGGGGATTGAGTAAGTCCCGCTCCAAACAGGAACACAGATCTCCCTCCATTGGCAAAAAGGTCAGATACTTGCTTCAGGGAATTTTCGTCAATACCGGTCAACTTCACTGCGTCGGATGTTTGGATCTTCTCTAAAGATTTGACAAAGCCGGCGATGCCGTCGATATCAAGATTCTCATTAGCCTCTGTTCCCTCCAACAGAAACTTGGCAAGGAAGCCGAATAGGAGAGATTCTGATCCAGGCTTGATCCTCAACCATTGCCAAGCGAACCGGTTGAGAAGTAATTCGGTCGGGCTGACAACGATCAGTTTGGCTCCATTCTTAACGGCTTTTAGAACTTCAAGCCAGATGATGGGATGGGATCTGACAATATCCGACCCGGAAAGGACGATCGTATCAGCTTCAGAGATATCTTTGATATCAAAATTAAGCCTGGTGGGGGATCCACTTTTCAGCGCAGCCCTGTGACAATCTTCATAGGGAGAAAAAATCGATCGTGTATCGACATTCTTCGTTTTCAAAACGTCATTTGCAAACTTGCGGGTCACGAACCCATCTTCGCATGCAAGTTGGGAGGACTCGATCAGTGCCATCTCCTTACCTTTATAACCCTTGAGTTTCTGGGCCACAAAATCCAAGGCCTCATCCCAGCTCACTTCTTCAAATTCGCCCTTTCTCTTGATCAAAGGAGACAGGACTCTCTGAGAGCTGTACACAACATCTTTGATCATGAACCGGCCCTTGACACAGGCTTGACCGTGATTGACGGATCCATCCGGCGAGGGTGAAGTGCTCAAAATCCGGCCATCCTTCAACCAGACATCTAATTTACAACCCATGCTACAAAGGGGGCAGATCGTTTTGGCCTCCCCATCAGGAAGGGATTGGTACTTAATCCCTCTCTCAGCTAAAGACCCGGTGGGACACACATCCACACACGCTCCGCAGAATTGGCAACCCGACTCTACAAGAGGCTTATCCAATACCGTCCCGATCACTTCATCCGGTCCCCTGTTGACGAATGCGATCGCTGAAGCGCCTCGCAATTCGTGACAGACCCGGACACATCTTCCACACAGGATACAAAGATTATAATTGCGATCAAAGAAAGGGTCCCTTCTCTTGATCTCAAAATCCCTGTAAACAGATGGGAAGCCCACCTTTTCCAGCTTTAGAGCATCGACAACATCCTGAAGCTCACAGCGCCGATTGTTCGAACAGAGGACACAGCCCGTGACCTCCCCGACTTTCCTTATGGTCGATTTGTAATCATCACAGCTGTCTTTTTCTGAGCAGATCAGACAGGCATTTGGGTGTTCCGAGAGGATCAATTCAAGGATGTCTTTCCTTAATTTCCGCAGTTCGGGAGAATCGGTCACGATCTCCATGCCCTCTTCGACATAGGTTCCGCAAGATGGAGGATAGCCCCTTCTCCCCTTGATCTCCACAAGACAAATGCGACATCCAGTAAAAGGAGATAATTCCTTATGATCACAGAGAGAGGGGATGTAAATCCTATTGTCACGGGCAACATTTAGAATTGTCTTTTGGCCTTCTGTCTCGATCGTTTTATTGTCTATAATTATCTTCATCTCTTCGCTCTCTTCAGAGAATCTTTCTTCAAAATGCTCTTTCTCTTCTTCCCTGTGTATTTAGATACAGCCGTCACTTTGGGTGGACAGACATCAAAACACGCTCCGCATTTTATACACAGATCCTGGTCGATAACATGAACCTTCTTTCTCTCACCGCTGATGGCATCCACAGGGCAACTCTTCAAACACAGCAGACAGCCGACACACTTGTCGGGTTCGATGTAATAGCTGATCAGGGCCTTACAAACAAGTGCAGGACAGCTCTTCTCTCTAATATGTGTCTCATACTCTTTCCGAAAATACCGGAGAGTCGTGAGGACAGGATTCGGAGCAGTTTGGCCCAACCCACAGAGCGAACCCGTTTTTATCGTTTTAGACAGGTCTTTCAGTCGCTTGATATCTCCTTCCTCTCCTCCCCCCTCCGTAATGCGAGTCAGGATATTCACCATCTGTTTAGTTCCAATCCGGCATGGAACACACTTGCCGCAAGATTCCTCTTGAGTAAAGTTCAGAAAATACCGGGCCACATCAACCATACATGTATCCTCATCCATGACGATCATTCCCCCAGAGCCCATGATCGACCCGGCTTTAGCGAGCGTGTCATAGTCAATGGGAAGATCCAACTTCTCAACAGGAATACAACCCCCTGATGGTCCCCCAGTCTGAACGGCTTTGAACTTTTTGTTATCCTTGATCCCTCCGCCGATATCATAAATGATCTCACGGAGTGTAATCCCCATAGGGACTTCCACAAGACCTGTGTTGTTGATCTTTCCAACGAGCGAAAAGATCTTTGTCCCCTTGCTCTTTTTCGTTCCGACTTTCGAATACCAGTCAGCGCCTCGGTTTATGATCAACGGGACATTGGCCCAGGTCTCCACATTGTTGATGTTTGTAGGTTTCCCCCACAGACCTTTCTGGGCCGGGAAAGGAGGTCTCTGACGGGGGAAAGCACGCTTCCCTTCTATCGAGGCCATCAAGGATGTCTCCTCTCCTGAGACAAAAGCACCGGCACCTTCGACCAGATGGATGTTAAAATGGAATTCTGATCCCATGATGGACTTCCCTAAAAAGCCATACTGCGTGGCCTTCTCCAGCGCGATCATCAGGTGCTTGACAGCCAAAGGATATTCCATCCTGACATAGATATAACCCTCTGTTGCACCGATGGCATACGCGCCTATGATCATCCCCTCGATGACACTGTGAGGATTTCCCTCCAGGAGACTTCTGTCCATGTAAGCACCGGGATCTCCCTCATCTGCATTACAAATGACGTATTTCTCATCGGATTTGGCTTTTCGACAGATGGCCCATTTCCGGCCCGTGGGAAATCCGCCACCGCCTCTGCCTCTCAAGCCTGAGTTTTCGATCTCTAGAATCACTTCTTCTGAAGTTTTATCAAACAGGACCTTGGTGAGAGCCTGGTATCCATCCAGGCGCACATAGTCCTCAATACTTCTTGGGTCGATCCTGAAATTATTGCCCGTGAGGAGTCGCATCTGCTTCCCGTAAAAAGGGATGTCCTTTTGAAAAGCGCTTTTCTTTCCTGTCTGCGGCTCCTTATAGGTATATGAGTCTAATACCTCATCTCCGAACACAGTCCTCTCCACGATCTCTGGAATATCCTTTGGCTCGAGTTTCCCGTAAAAGATCTCCTCAGGATAGATGATGATATTCGGTTCCAGTTCACAAAATCCGTGACATCCTGTTATTTCAACACCGACCGTATCTTTTAAGCGCCTTTTTTCCAACTCTTCATCGAGCGCATCGATGACAGGAAGGGAACCACTGGCTTGGCCACACGTCCCTGAGGATACGACGATCGTTTTTTTGTATTGGGGACGCCTCGAAAGGATTTCTTCTTTCCACTCGCTTAATTGTTCCGGATTAGTGATTTTTTCCATAATGACTACTCTTTATAATCCTTAAGTATTCCATCTATTTTTTTCACCGTGATCTGAGAATAGTATTTCCCATCAACCACAACAACCGGGCCGATCGCGCAGCACCCCAAACAGTTCACTGTTTCGAGCGTGAACTTGTTATCTGCGGTTGTCTGGCCCACTTTGATGTTGAGCTTGCGCTCCATCTCCTCGGCAACCTGAGGACCTCCTCTGACGTGGCATGCCGTCCCCATACAGACTGTTACAATGTGTTCTCCTCGAGGCTCAAGACTAAATGCTTTGTAAAACGTCAGAACACCATAGATTTCGCTCTCTGAAATTTTCAGATGTTTGGAAATCGCAGTGATCACCTCTGGAGAGATGTATCCATATTCCGCTTGAGTTTTGTGCAGTATATGGATCAGCTCTTTCTGCTCGGTTGCGAATTCTTTCAAATATTTTTCCATTCTTACCACTTTAAGATTGAAATGATTTATTATACTCCGAACTAAATTCTCCGACCTGGAGATAGACCTCATGCCCTCTATTCGTCAAGGTGGATACTGAACTGGGTGTCAAACCTGCGCGGTTTTCTATCTTGCCGCTTTCGTTGATAACACCAATATTTATTTTATCCTCCGTGGGTCTAAAGGAGAAATAATCTAACCAAATATCCCTATTAAGTCAACTTTTATGAAAAATCAAAGAGAAAGATGGATTATTCACGGACCGAGGTTGCAGTAGCGGCGAGGAAGTGGCTCATGAAGCTGTAGTGAACTATCGCGAATGAGCCACGAGGAAGCCGATGCTGTGAGATCGGTTCGCCCGAAGGGTAAAAGATGTTGACAATAAAAATTTGAAAGTTATCTAAATATGAATTTGTCAACAGCTTTTATGAATAATTCAGATTATGTGAAGAATTTGAGGGTAAAGAAGATGTAGACAAGGTAGATCGCAAACAGAATGATCCCCTTTATCTTGGTCAGGCGACAACCGATACGCATGCTCACAAGCATGATGAGTACGATAAAAATCATAAAAGGAAAAGTGAAATTTATGATGTCCAATTCGACCTGGATGGGCCTGACGATCGAAGCCACACCGATGATCCACAAGATGTTGAGTACGTCTGCACCGATGATATCCCCCACAGCGATATCGCCTTCGCCTTTGAGAGTGGCCATGATACATGTGCTTATTTCAGGAAGAGATGTTCCTATCGCAAGAATTGTAGCCCCGATGACGATATCGGACACAGAAAAGTAAATGGCGATATTCTCCGCTGACCAAATGACACCACGAGTTGTCAGAACAACTCCGATCAATCCAAGCCCAAAAAGCGATACGGGGCGTTTGAGTTGATGTTTTTTTTCCAAAAATTTATACGGCTTTTTGGGATTGGCATCTCCATTTTTATCTTGATGTTGCATCGACCGAAAATAAGGGACTTTGAAGATCAACAGAAAATACACACCGAGGAGGCTGAACAAAACCAATCCATCGACGCGGCTGATAACACCATCACGTGCCAATCCATACGCAATAAAATCTATGGCAAGCAAAAAGGGCCCCAAGATCTTGAGCATCCGGCAATTCACAAAGATTATCGTGGGTGCCAGGATCGCAGCAAATGCGAGAGCAACGCCGTCATCGCAGATCACAGATCCCACGGCATTACCCAGGGCAAACTCGGGTTTCCCCAGAAATGAAGCCATCACAGACACACCGAATTCAGGCGCTGTTGTCCCCAATCCCACAAGGACGATTCCCACGACCATCTTGGGAATATCCAAAATCTCAGCGATCGCTGAAGCCCCTTGGATAAAAAAGTCAGCACACTTAAACAAGATAGCAAAAGCGATAACGAGAACAGCAAAATAAATAAAGATCATTTTTTGTAGATTATCTCTCCGTCAAATATGGTCACCAAAACCTCTGTATCAAGGATATCCTCTGGAGGGATCTCAAAAAGATTCTGGCTTAAAACAACGAGGTCAGCAAATTTTCCCTCTTGGACAGAGCCCTTCATGTCTTCAGCAAATTCTGTGTATGCGCCGTTTATTGAATATCCTTTGATGGCCTCTTCTAAAGAAATCTTTTGTTCGGGGATCCAACCGTCGACATTCTTGTCATCCAGGGTCCGACGTGTCACAGCTGCGTAAATTCCGGTTATGGGATCGAGAGGGGCAACAGTCCAGTCAGAGCCAAACGCCAGGAGGACATTCGCGTCGAGGAAAGACTTAAACGCATACGTATACTTCGCCCTCTCCTTGCCGATCTTTCTCTCTGCCCACCGGCCATCATCAATGGCGTGATAAGGCTGTACGGAAGCGATGATGTCCATCTTCGCAAAACGCACAAAGTCCTCAGGAATCAAATGCTGGGCATGTTCGATCCTCCAGCGGCGGTCTCTAGGTCCCCCATCAGCGATCACCCTTTCCATGATATCCAAGATGACGTGATTGGCCTTGTCACCGATGGCGTGGATGGCGATCTGTAGTCCGGACTTATCTGCCTCGCGGATCCTTTGCTCCATGATTCCCTCGGGGTACATATCCGAGACGAGAATACCCGTTTTTTCCGGGTCATCGGTGTAGGGTTCGAAAAAGAGAGCGGTAAAGGATCCCAAAGAGCCATCCACAAATCCCTTTAGACCGCCGATCTTTAATAAATCGTTCTCAAGAGGCTTTTTTTGTTCCAGCTGGGAGTAAAGGTCCCTTTCGCCAATCGCAAAATAAACCGTGAGACGGGCATTGAGTGTCCCCTCTTTGAGAAGCTCATGATAGACCTCAAAATTTGAAGAATAGGCCATATCGTGGACGGAAGTGACACCCCTTTGACTAGCATGTCTCAAAGCCGTCTGTGCAGCTTTTTTCTTTTCTTCAAGGCTGGGCTCTGGGATCCTGTCAGAAACGAGCCTCATGGCTTCATCCTTTAAAATGCCGGTGGGTTCACCGGTCTTAGAGTCCTTGAGTATTTCTCCACCAGGAGGTGAAACCGTATCCCTGGTTACTCCTGCGATCTCAAGAGCGAGACTGTTCGCCAAAGCCATGTGTCCATCGAGACGATTGACAAAAACCGGATTTTGAGGGGAGACAGGATCGATCCATTCTTTTCTGGGCATTTCAGGAGGATCGAACTGCTGCTGGTCCCAGTCCCCTTTGAGTATCCATTCTCCTCTGCCGATCTCGCTGGTTCTTTTTTTGACAGTCACAATAAATTCTTCCTTGCTCTTGGCTTCTCTCAATTGGATGCTCGAAAGCGCAAAACCACCGTCTAAAAAGTGTGTATGGCTGTCGATAAATCCTGGCAGGACAAATGATCCCTTGAGGTCGAATCCCTGGGTGTGCTCGCCGAAAAGTGCTTTAATTTCCTCCGTTGTTCCAACTTTTAGTATCCTCTCTCCACGGATGGCAACAGCCTCGGCCCACGGCTGCTCGGGATTCACGGTCCAGATCTTTCCATTATAGAGTGCAAGATCAGCGACCACACTCTTTTTTTCCGCTACGCAGCCAAAAACGAATCCCACAAGACTTGCCAAAATAACGATATCCAGTATCTTCATGCGTAAACTCCTAGATCTTGCTGGTTGTTTTATCGCTCATGTTTTTTAGGGTGATCTGCATAAAATCTTCGGGAATGATCAATTCCCCCGAGTAATTTTCTCGAATCTCTCGTTCGATCTCTGCAAGAGAATATTTAAGCTCTCCAAAAAAATGGCATGGGATAACACACTTGATTCCAGCCTCTTGGGCATATCTCCCCAGTTCGATTGGATTTGCATGTTTGGTTTTTAGCGCGGGAAACTCTCCAAAGAATCGGCTGGGAGCGCTGCAATCATGGATGAGATAATCTGCTCCTCGAGCGCTTTCAAAGAGAGGGGGGTGAACGGGAGTATCCCCCGAATAAAACATGGATGGCCCGGATGTGTTGAAGCGAAATCCGAAGGCCAGAGACGACTCATTGTGAGGGACTCTTTTCGTCGAACACTCGATCGAGCTTGCTATCATAAAGTCCTGATCGGGTTCCAAAGGGATAAAACGGATACGGCACTTAATCTTTTTGTCCAGAAGATGGAAAAGCTCAAGGAATCTGCGGCAAAAATTGATGGTTTTTTCCGAGCCAAAAAGATCGATCTGGCATTCGGTGAGCATCAAGCTGTGAATGAAGGAAGGCAGCCCATACACATGGTCCGGATGGATGTGAGTCACAAGTACGGTTTGTATGTCAGCAGGCTCAACATTCAGCTTCTTTATCTTTTGAACGATACTGCCCGGACAGTCAATCAAGACGTGATCGGCGGAGTGTTTTATCAGAAAAGATGTATTGTCTCTCTCCACAGTGGCAACAGACCCGCCAGTGCCCAAAAAACTAATTTCTGTCATCTTTTTATTAAACCATTTATAGATGAATTCACCCTTTTAATCAACATGTTTACTTCACCGAGAGGAATCTCCAAACCAATTTAGTAAGATCAATCAACGGATCGAAGTGCTGCGGCGCTTTGATCCAGCAACATTCGCTCTCCAACCACAATCTTAATTAAGCAATCTAGTGTCACCTCTTGGAGTATGGCATTAGAAATACATTAAGGAGTTGGCCACAGGCCCTGAGAGATGCACTCCCATTGACCGCTTCTTTGGAAGAGATAAAGAGATCCTGGAACAAAGGCAAAGGACGAAAACAGAGATTATGCGTCAGAGGAGGAAAATTTATCGCTTATTTATGATGAATAACTTGATTGAAAGTCTTAGTTAGGCGTAATATGAAGAAGCAAAACCGTCGCTCAAGGGTGTGTCCGAATCATTTGACGACATACAAAAGAGAAGTACAATACCTGAGCGGGAAATAGCGAATAAAATAGGAAGGAATTATTATGGTCGATACATTATTAGAAAGTGAAACC
>Ga0307379_10001169_pt1 | contig 41874 bp, 32 predicted proteins | sample UN2MG_FD_202237 | JGI IMG/M metagenome (GOLD analysis project Ga0307379, IMG submission 202237) | Soil microbial communities from Risofladan, Vaasa, Finland - UN-2 | ecosystem: Environmental > Terrestrial > Soil > Coastal area > Acid sulfate soil | place: Finland: Risofladan, Vaasa | collected...
TGCTAAAATTATAATTTTGATCCAATAATCTACCTTATTTAATCCAATATAAGTAAAACCTACAAGTACTCCTAAACCAATTACTCCGCCTATTATTGTACTGATAATAATCTTTTTTTTGCTCAATTATTACACCTAATTACAATATCTTTCTTATTAAATTTTTAATTTAAAATTTTTCTAATTTAGAATTTCTCATAAAAATCTACATTAATTAGTTCATTTAATTCTTATATGAAATAAAATCTAGAATAAAATTAATTTTTTAATTCTTTACTAGTTGTTTCATATTTCCTTAGTAAATCATCAATAGCACTAGAAGTTGAATCCAAACGAATAAAAGTTTGTTCCAATTCATAATATTTGCCTAATTCGCGAAACTCTTTTAAAAGATCCCTAATAATAATTTCTGTATCTTGTTTCGGAAGTTTAGCCTTCACAGAAATTATACGTAAACTAATCTGTTCATTACTAGGCACTTCTTTAAGAATATTTAATACCGCTATTTTTTGACGTTCAATATGGATTGAAGATATATTAATCACCTTATGATTTTTTTCCTTGTGCTTTTTCTTCAACTTCAAAGAATCGTTTTAGTAATTTATCAATTGCATTGGTAGTTTCATCAGAGCGAATAAAGATTTGTTCTTTCACATCATATGAACCGATTATTTGTTCTTCTTGTAAAATCTTCTCAATAGCTTCTTGTGTTTCATTAATCGTTAAATTAGTTAATTCTGCTATTCTCTCAACTTCAGTTTGAATATGAGGTTGGAAATATTTCGTGATTTCAAGAACACTGCGAATATTTTGTAGCTTTAATTCAATTAATAGGACTAATTTGTTAGCTTTTTCATGCTTTGGTACAAAATCCAAAGCTTGATTAAGTTTTGTTAATGCTTGCTCATATTTTTTCTCTGCTAGTAATTTTTCTCCTTCTAATACAAGTGGTTCTGCTATTTCGTCTTTTCTTTTTCTGGCTTCTTCTTTTAGTTGATGAATTTTCTGAGCGTATTTATTATATAATTCACTCTCAAAACCCAGTACTTGAGCACTCCATAGTCTTTTTTCTGCTTCTATATAGTTCTTATCTTCAATAAATGTTTTACATTCCTCTAGTAAACTGTTATGATTTTCCAAATCTAATTCTCGTAATTGTACCTTTCTTTCTTTGTTTCGTTTCACACGTTTTTGAATTACAACAATAATCGGTATCATTGCGACTATAAAATATAGAGGTAAAGCATAAACGGAAAATATTCTAATATAATTATCCCATTTTAAAGGATTTGTTCCTCTTTCCAGTTCTAATCCATCATTTTTACCATCGCCATCTGTGTCAGGATTTAAGGGATCAGTACCAATTCCAATTATCTCTTGCCCATCTGTTAAACCATCCCCATCTGTGTCTCTTAGGAAAATAGACGTGTGATAGTATTTGATTTCGTTTTCATTATCTAATAAATCCCCATCTCTATCTAATAGTTTGTCATCACTTTTCGGATCTAATCCAACTTGTATTTCATAACCATCTAAAAAACCATCTTGGTCTGTATCACTTTCATTAGGATTAGTTTGGTAATATTTCTCTGTTAAATCATCTATGTAATCACTATCTGAGTCTATATTTCCAGTTTGAAAAGTTGATCCTTTATAGCAATACCAGCTTTGTTTACCTGAATTAGACACTCCATTTAATTTGAAAGCGTATAACTTCTTTTCTGTGGAAATAATAATTTCTAGTAAATCATCATCATTAATATCAACTACTGTTGGAGCACCTTCAAATGTATCATTTAAAATTCGATATTTGCAAATTACATTTCCTTGCTCATCAAAACAATATAATAAAGCTGTATTTCTTAAAACTGCCCAATTCGCAATTATTATTTCGAGTTTTCCATTCCCATTTAAATCTGCTAGAACTGGTGGATTGTAACTAAAGCCACTTTCTAATTCATCAAAATATGACCATCTTAAGCTACCATTGTAATTATAACATATCAATCTATAGTCCGAAAAAATAATTTCCTTAAATCCATCACAATCTAAATCACCAATAGCAATTTGAGAGAAGTGATCGATTAATGATCCTAATTCTTGTGTCCAAAGGATATCTCCTGTTGAATTCAAACAATAAATGGAATTACTTCCATCTGAGATTAAAATCTCAATTTCATTATCATTCTCTAAATCTGTAATTGTGGGAGTACACCACTTAAAATCTGTATTTGAAAATTTTCTCCAGATTACATCTCCTTCATTACTGATACAATAAATTCCTTTTTTACTTGTTCCAATTAATATTTCCAATTCTTGATCATTATTGATATCTGCTATAGCTGGTGTTTCGCAAAAAACATAATTATCTTCATATTCAAAATCTACTTTCCAAATTATATTTCCTGCATAATCTAGACAAAATAAATCTTCTGAATAAATTATTATTTCTGATTTTTTATCATCATTGATATCAGCTATAGTTGCTGAGTAAGTTTCTGCTCTATCTATTACTCCAAGTTCATATTGCCAAATTACCTTACCTTCTTTATTTAAACAAGAAATTTCCCTTTCATCGCAAGATATAATCTCCATAAATCCATCCCCATTTAGATCTGCAACTGTTGGACTACTTTCACTATATATTTCACTGATCCATTCTATTTTACCTTTCGAATCTAGACAATATATTAGATTATTTAAATTTATTATAATCTCAACTTCCTTATCTTGATCAATATCTATAATAGTTGGCTCCATGGTGTGAGCTGTTTTATTAAAATTAAATTCCCAATATGCTTCAAGTGTTATCGAATCGGAAGTAATCTCTTTACTAATTTGTTTATTATTCTCTGTTGAGAAATAAATTTTCGATTCACTTAGTTGAATTAAAAAAAGAACAAATAATACTAATACTATAATTTTGAATTTTTTTTCTCTCAGATTGTTAAACCTCATTTTAGATTATTAATTTTAGATTTTAAGCATGATATTTTATTGAAGAAAGAATTACATTTTTCCTTGTCCTTTTTCTTCAAAATCCTTGAAATTTCTCATTAATTTTTCAATAGCATCATTTGCCTCATCAGATTCTTGAGTAAATTTTTCCCTTGGAATTACTAATTCATCTCCCTCCAAATAAAATTCTAATTCGGGTGGAATTGAAAGTAACCATTTCTTTAATTGTAATTTATCATTAAAAGAAAGTAAAGATGCTAATTCATCAACTTTGATACTTTTATAACGAAGGATGATTTTTTTCAAAACTTCTTGACGTTCATTTAGGAATTGCTGCTCCTGTAGTTTTTCTATATCTCCTTTTTTTCTAAAATTACGTATTTTTATATAGATGTAAACTCCTGAACTAATAACGAAAATTATTCCTGCAATAAGAAATCCCCAATTTAAATATGGTATGCCAAAATTAAAACCAACCCAGCTTAAAGTAAAACATATTGCTATTACTAATAAAAATCCAATTAATAATATAAATTCTGAATTACTGAATATCTCTTTCCTCTTTTCTGGCAATAAATCACCAAAAGAAATTGTTTTTATTCTATATAATTTTTCTTGCTATAATTGTGTAAAAAAATTTTGATTTTGATTAATATTAGCTTTTCTAATTTGGAAAAATATATAATAAATTATAATACTAGAAAAAATCTATAAAATAATCTCTTTAATCTAAGTTTTTCAGTAAAAATTAGAAAGAAGTTGGATTTATTTTTATTGACGAGATTTGGGAATATTCTATAAGATATTTATAACCAACTTCTTTTCTATCCTATTCTAGTAGAGTGCTGGATTCAATTCGAAGATAATTTCCTCAGTATCTTCGATTAAATCATATAGAGCAACCACATTTGTGGAATGGTAATCCGCGCGAGTGTAAATTAGAAATTCATCGTCTATACAGAAATGCATTTCAAATATTGTGAAGACATTAGAAAGAATGTGTTGTTTCATAGTATCTATATTGTAAATTATTGGTTGAGTTTTGAAATCTATTTTTCTTTTCGCTAGCAAGAATTGCTCATCTTTTGAAATTTCTATTGGAATTTCGTTTGTATAACCTGAACCATACCAAATAATTTGCTTTGTTAGTGTATCAAAAATTGCAGTTCTGATTATTCCATAACAATCACTATGAAATGCTAATAATGAACCATCTTCTGAGATATCAACTAATATTTCATTTGACATTGAAGAGAGATCTAATACTTCTTTTTTAGATGATCCATCTTCTTTTACTGCTATAATTTTATACTTTTTATCTTTACATTCCTTGAATGATAAATAAATCCAACCATCCTTAGTCCAAAAGGAACTTTCTCCAAAAACTCCATCATTAAATTCAATTTGTTTTAATTTTCTCGAAAATAAATGATAAGTAAATAGATATTTTAGATTATTAATAGTTGTACTAAAACAGATTTCGTATCCATTAGAACTAATACACAAAGGTTCTTCGATTAATCTTAATGGAATTTTAACTTTTGAATATTCATTTGTATGTATATTGAAAAGCCAAATTTCTTGGTTGCTATTTTTTTCTAGTGAAGTTAATATGAGTAAAGTATTTTCATTTAACCAATGGCATTGTATTGGTTGTTTGAAATCTTCTCTTATAGCTATTTTTTTTATTTCTTTAGTTAATGGATTTACTAGATATAGAAAATTTTTTCCGATATAATTTAGAATGAAACTTATTTTGTCTTTCTTTTTATTTGGCTTCACCCTTGTAATATTGAAAAGATCCGTTTTCTTCTTTGCAGTTATCAATCGTATCACAAATTTTTTTCTTTACTTAGTTGCCTAATAGAATATTCTAAAATTAGCTATATTATCGAATATTTATAAATTTTTCGAAAAAAATCATTTTTTTAGAATATTCTATAATAGTCTATTATGTCGAATTTTTTATATAGCTGTATAATAAAAATAATATGTAAATTACATTTCGGTGAAATAGATGAGCAATGAAATAGAGGAGATGAATTTAGATGATTTGGAAACAACAATACGATTTATGGACGTTTTTAACAATAGAGCAAGATTCTCAATTTACATTTATTTACTAATATATCATGAGTTAACCTTAGATGATTTTAGTGAGCTTCTGCAAAAAAGTAAATCCACAATACATCATCATCTGCAAAAATATATCGAGTTAGGTATGATTGAAGATTCGATTAAACCTGGAAGTAAAACTAAATATTATAAAATTAAATTTTCCAAACTTCAAGATAAAGTTACAAAAGCTTTTTCCGTAGAGAATTTCGAGAAATATGACAATGAAATACAATTAAAATTATGTGAAGCCCTTATTAACTATAAAAAAGAACAAATTAGTTTAATACAATATTTGAATAATTTTCTTCAAACTAATTTCATTTCAGTTGATCTAAATGAAGATGGAATGTGGAATCTTGAAAAACAAAGAGATGTTTACACAGCTATTAATTTCGTTAATGATGAAGATTCCACAGCTTTTCGTGGAGAATTAACAGCATTAGTTAGGAAATATGTAGCAAAAAGGAAAGAAGAAAAAGAAACTGGTAAACCTTGGGGATTTTATATTGTTGGAGCCAATTATAAAAATATTTTAGATAAGAAGCATGTCAGATAAAAATCTACTTCTTTCTAAAATTGTGAATGATTCCATTCTTAAGTAGATTCCAATGCATAGTTAAGTGTTCTAATTCACCAATGAAATCAAATTTTTCTACAGTAATTTCAATTGCATTATCAATTGTTAGATCTAAATCATCTAGATGTGCGAACAATATTGACAAAATTCCATCTTTTTTCAAAATTCTATGAAATTCACTCAAAATCTCATTATATGCTTTTAATCCCTTTCTTCTACATATTGGGTAAATTACATCATAAAATAAAATAATATCGATTGAATTATCTGGTAATTTTATTTTAAGCTCTCCATCTGTTTTTATGGGGAAAATATTATCTAAATTATAAAATTTCGCTCTTTCCATTAATTCATCTAAAGCATCATGGTTTACATCCAATGCAAAAACTTTCCCATTTTCTCCTATTATTTGTGCGATTGGTATGGAATAATTTCCAATACGAGAACCAAAGTCTAGTATTCTTTGATTTTCTTTTACATTTAACTTTTTGAAAAAATCCACTCCAACTCCCTTGTACCAAGTTTCAACATCTGATGGAAGATTTAGATTATCTGGCATAATAAATACCATTCAACCTTAAAATAATTAATTAAACAAAATTCTGTTCAGTCTAATAATAAATCTGAAAAAGTATGTTGTAAATAATAGATTTACAAAAATGATTAAAACAAAAAGAAAATCTATTAGTATTATTATGAAAGAACAGCAAGCATATCGTTCATTAGCAAAATACTATGATTTAATTTACCATTGGAAGGATTATAAAAAAGAAGCAAAACAAGTAATTGACTACATTTCTAAGTTCAAACAAACCGAAGGTAATACTCTCCTTGATGTTGCCTGTGGTTCAGGTTCTCATTTGCAATATTTTGCTGATAGTTTTAATTGTACCGGAATAGACCTTAATGCTGAAATCATTGAAATAGCTAGAAAAAAACTCCCTGAAATTGATTTCATTCAAGCAGATATGTCTGATTTTAATCTACAAAAGAAATTTGACATTATTACTTGTCTTTTTAGTTCGATAGGATATATTACCTCCAAAGATAAATTAGCAAAGACTTTTGAGCAATTTGCTAAACATATGAAAAAAGGTGGTTTACTTCTAATTGAACCTTGGTTATCTAAGGAAATTTTTACTGAAGGTACACCTCATATGATAATCTATGATAGCAAGGATTTGAAAATTGCTCGATTAAATATCAATGAAATTAAAGATGATATTTCTTATTTTGAGATGCATTATCTGATAGCTGAAAAGAATAGAAAAGTTCAACATTTCGTTGATAAACATGAAATGGCTATGTTTCCTATTGAGCTTTTAATTGAATTAATGGAATCAAATGGTTATAAAACACAATTCTTGAAAGAGGATATGTTTAGTGTTAGAGGACTTTTAGTTGGAGTAAAAGAATAACTCTTCCATTTTTTTTCTATTTGTGGACTTTATATTCTATTTTATTCTATTTCTTTGTGTAAACACAATTTAGGAATAAATTACTATGGCAAATGTTAGTATGTCTGATATAGTCACAATTAATATTCTTGTAGTGGAGCGAATTAAATTCACTTTTGATGAAGATGTAAAAATTACTAGAACTACTACTGCCAAAGTTTTTACAGATGAAGTGTAAACATTTTCTGTATTTTTTCTCAAGTTTTTTCTATTTAATTAAAAATCTTTAAGAGATTTGAGATTGATTTTTATGTATAATCTTTGAAGGAATGGAACTGAATGGCTAAGAACAGTAAATGGAATTTTGATGAAATTGTTGATCGAACAAAAACTAATGCTGTGAAATGGGATCAAAAATTTATGGAAAAATATTTTGGAATAGGTGATTTGCTTCCACTTTGGGTAGCTGACATGGATTTTCGAGCACCAAAAGAATTAACTGATGTTCTGAAGGAGCGAGTAGAACATGGTATTTTTGGTTATACTTTTCCAAATGAATCATATTTTAATTCAATCATTCATTGGTTCGAGAGAAGACATAATTGGAAAATAGAAAAAGATTGGATTCTTTATTCACCTGGTATTGTTCCAGCTGTAAAATTTCTAATTCAAACCTTTACTAAACCAGGTGACGGTGTCATAATTCAAGAACCTGTTTATTATCCATTCAAGTCCAGTATTGAAGATAATGGCCGAAAAATGATTAATAATGAATTACTCTTAGAAGATTATTCCTATAAGATAGATTTTAAAGATTTAGAGGAGAAATGTCAAACACCTCGAGCTAAAATGCTTATTCTTTGTAGTCCTCATAATCCTGTAAGTAGAGTATGGTCTAAAGAAGAACTTACAAAATTAGGAAGAATTTGTATTGATAATGACATACTGGTAATCTCTGATGAAATTCATTGCGACTTAATTTTTCCTGGATATAAACATACAGTATTTGCAGACATTTCAGAAGAATTTGCTCAAAAATCTATAACTTGTGTTGCTCCCTCAAAAACTTTCAATATTGCTGGCTTGAAAACCAGTAGTATAATTATCCCGAATAAAACATTACGTAATGATTTTGCTACCACCATGAATAATGTATCAATAGGTGCTCCTGGAATTTTTGGTGGATTAGCAACTGAAACAGTCTATAATAAATGTGAGGAATGGCTTGAGGATATGCTAGTTTATGTTAAGGAAAATTATGATTATATGGTAAAATACTTCAAAGAAAATTTACCTTTGCTGAAAGTTTTCGAATTAGAGGGAACTTATCTTGCATGGATTGATTTTAGACCATTGAAGCTTGATTCTAAGAAATTAGATAGAATAATGAAAGATAATGCTAAGGTGGGATTAGATGACGGAGCAATGTTCGGAAAATCAGGTGAAGGATTTCAAAGAATAAATCTTGCTTGCCCAAGAACAATTCTTATGGACGCTTTAGTTAGAATAAACAATACTTTTCAATCTCATATTAAAAAATAAAATTCGTAGATTAAAAATTACAATAGCATTTATTTTGAGAATCTTGTTAGGAATAAAAAAAAGAAAATTGTTTATGGAACGGTTCCACAAACAAGGGGTATATAATTCAAGTCAGTATAAGGTGTACCGTCGCCCATGACATAAGTACGAGTTGTTGAGCACCACCAACCAGCAAAGTAATAATAGAACTTGAAGACAATCTGCACATGTATATTTATAATCTTAGTTAATCTCTCTATTGGCCAATATTCATAGTATATTCCATTTGCCCAATCCTGAGCTTCGTCATTGATTACATGTAGTTTTAGTAGAGCTGAGAATTCATGACCACCAAACATATCATATTCACTCTTAAACCAACCTAGATATCGATAATCTCCACTAGTACTACTAGCTGTACCGTAACCAGAATATGGATTTGCTTTGTAGGAAGCTCCTAACGACATACCATATGCTTCAGCACCAGCTGACCATGTCCATTCACTAGGCACTCCAGAATTGTAAGAATATTCTCCACCCCAACTCATAAAAATTGATGGAGCAGGATCCCAATAGGTATAATGACGATATTCCCTTGTTCTCCAGTTTATTTCTTGAACATCATATTCAGCTGAAACATAGAGGTAGGCAACGATTTTTGTACACCAACCTGTGTCATATTTTCCATTTAGCCATATACCAAACGCTGTTACTCCACCTTGATCATTGTCATTATAAACTGCATGAGCTTGAATTTTTATCTGAGAAACCATACCACCACTATTAGTACTTTCCCAGCCATATTGCTCTACCCATGCAACTGCAGGTTGTATGAAAAGAAAACTTGTTGAAAACAGCGTCATAATACTTGCTAGAATTATTATTTTGGTAGACTTTTTCATTTGAAAATATCCTCTCTTTTATGATTTTCTATTTCATTTTCTTTTGACAGCTAAGTATTTTTTTGAAAATTAGATGTCAATAATAATAAGCAATATATACTTATATTTTTTTCTGCTATTTTAAATACTGATAAGAATTTTATCCCATCGATTCTTTTGGTGTTTTTCTTTAATATTGTCTTGCGATAATGTGAAGATAAATATTAGAAAAAATTAATTTGAAATCTTTGAAAAATAAACTAATGTACAAGTCAAAAAATAATCTATTTAATGAACTAAATTTTATTAATTTTCTGATCTTTATTCCGGATTTTTTAACAAAAATTTTTTCTAAAAAATCCTTAAATTTGATAAAGTTGATTCATTTCTATCATGAAGAAAAAAGAGAGAAAAATGCTACACAAAGTAGGTGTGGAATATTTAGAAAAAACAGGTCTTGATTTGATTGTTTGGACTTCTTTTGGGAAGGCAACATTACAACCAGGATCAGCTTTTGAGAATATTGAAAAGGAGAAACTTCCTACTCCTTATTCAATTAAATTAAATAACGGAGTAATTTATACATTAAATGAAAATCTACAGAAGCGATACCAGATTACAACTGAAGTTGATTTGCAAAGAATTTTACGAATATGCTCAATCCTTGTTACTAATTTTCAAGGACCGGAAGAAGAAGATTCACCAAAAAATCACAGAGAAGGAATAAGGCAATGGATAAAAGATCAATCAAGTGGTATCGATAGAATTGGTTTTCATATGGTGATGGCTTTACATACACTAGATGAAATTCTCGGATATAAAAAACACTTTGATTTCAGTGAAAATTTCTCATTTGTTAACATTCTTAGAGTGTTGTACAAATTATGGTTAAATGATCCTTTAGAAGAATTTTCCATCCCAAAGGATTTGCCTAAAATTTAAGATAAAGGAATTTTTTCTTTTTATTCTAGTTATCAGATTTTTTCCTTTCCAATTTCTCTTTAATTTCTTCTCCTTTAGTAACAATCTCAGAATAAATTTTATCAGCTTTTTCAACCACATTTTCCTTAACAGATTTTGAGGTTTCTTTAATGCTTTCTTTTACTCTAGTAGAGGCTTTTTTTATTGGATCCGGTTTTATAGCTTCTAAAAAGTTAATCTGTGAAGTATGAACATCACAATTATGTGAATATGTATTAGAATTTGAAACAAAACCTTCGGTTCTCAACCATTCTTTTGCTTTCTTATAACCTTCATCCATTAGAAATTTTGATTTTGAAAAATCATGAGGACCAACATTAACACTATCAGGTGGAGGTACAATAATTAAATCCACTTTATTTTTATAGAGTTGAATATCAGTTGCTAATTGTCTATTTAGAAGATAAATAAAAGTTCGGATTAATATTTCCAAGAGATTTTTTGGTTCTTGTTCTGGTGAAGGAACACCGATCGGAAAAACGATAACACGTTCAGCTCCTAATCGAACAGCAGTAGAAATTGGTGTATTATTAAGTAATCCTCCATCAACAACAGCAAATCCCTTCATGTGTTGTGGTGGAAATATACCAGGTATACATGTACTTGATAATAGAGCTTCGATAACTAATCCTTTATCAAAAACAACCTCTACTCCAGATTTGATATCAGTGCCTATGATATATAATGGTACTTGAGTTTCTTCTATTCTTGTGTAAGGGATATTTTCTAGAATTAATTTTCGTAAATTTTTAGGTGAAATTAGATATTGACCAGAAGTTGTGAAATTAACTACTGGTGTGATGGGTGATGGTGAAAATACATTCCAAACTTTTATATTTAACCAAACTTTTTCAATAATTTTAACTGCTTCCATAGTTGGATTAAAAGCGAACATTGCACCAGTTAAACTACCAACTGAAGTACCTAAAACTAGATCCGGTTTAATTCCTTCTTCAACAATTGCCTTTAAAGCACCTGCTTCTAGTGCTCCTAAACTAGCTCCTCCAGAAAAAACAAAAGCTGTTTTAGGAGAGGTTGTTTTTTCATTCATGAAAATTAGTTATTTTGACTTATATAATAAAATTATCTGATAATCAAAATTAAATTAATAAACCAAATAGTAAAAAAAATTAACGCTATTATTCAAGAATTTAAACTAAAAATGATAAATAATTGATTTTTTACTTGTAAAATTTAGATAATGAATCTAGTATATTTATTTTGGTTATTCTAATAATTTCAAGGAAATTTTAGAAAGCTTCCCGACAAAATCTGAAAAAATAGAAACATGTCAATTATATTTTTAAAGTCATTGACTTAGATTTATCTTTCAATGTAAAAATAACTTAAATATAAATAGCAATGTGAACCAAATTCTAGTATGTCTAGAAGAGTATGGAGTAAAATAAACCATTTTTTTGGTATTTTAGTTTACTTAGTATTCCTTGCCTATTTCGGCACATCGATCGCTTCATTAATAATTAATTTTGAGAAATTGAAATGGTGGGGATTTACTCTTAATTTTATAGTTTTAATCCTAGAAATGATAGGTCCTAGTTATGTTATTTATTTTATGGTTCAATTATTAGATGGAATCTTACAAGTGAATAAAATTGAATATAATTTAGATAAGTTAGAAGAACATCCAAAATTAGCTGTTATGATTCCTGTGAGAAATGCTCATCCACTTATATTAAGAGAGACTTTAGAAGGATTTAAACGTCAAACCTATCCGAATTTTGAGCTTTGGGTTGGAGATGATTTTTCTGATGAAGAATTCTCCTCCAAATATAGAGAAATTGTTAATGATTTGAATTTTAATTATCATTATGGTGAAAATAGATCCTATAAGGCAGGAATTTTAAATCAAATCACACCTAAAACTGATGCAAAATATATTGCCTTTTTTGATGTTGATCAAATACCAAAACCAAAAATCTTGGAAAAATTCGTTGCAATCCTTGAACAAAATCCTCAATATTCTTTTGTTCAAGCGAAATTTGATTTTCGCGAAGTCAAAAATTTGATGCATACCTGGGAAATGATCAATTATTATCAGCTTGCTTGTGCTCAAAGTGGTAAAATGGGGATCGATAATGTTCTTTGGCATGGATGTAATGCTTGTTTTAGAAGAGAATCAGCTTATCCATTACCAGAAGGTAAACTCTCTGAAGATTTTGATCACACTATACAGTTGTTAAGTAAAGGAGAGAAAGGTTGCTGGTTAGAAGAAATTGGTGTAATGACATTAGCTACTGATACTTTTGAACACAAGATGTCTCAAATGTTTAGATGGACAACTGGTCAAGTTGGCGCTTTTAAGGATCATTGGAAGAAATATTTCAACAGCAAATTAACTTCTAAACAATCTCTTGACTTGTTTATTAGTTCAACTTTAACTTTAGTTCTTTCTTCAATGTACTTTGTAGGAATACTTTATGCTATTCTCTATCTATTAAAAGTTCCAATATTCAGAGCATTGGTTTTAGAGGATATAGCTATGATAATAGTTCCAATATTAATAGGGAGTGTATATCTAGTTATGATAACAGCTACAACTGTATATTCAATTCGACATAGTTCCTATAAAATAAATATCTTCCAAATTATGTTCTTCCTCTTATTTAGTTCATTAACAGCTCCGATTCTACTTATCCCAACAGTTCAAGGATTATTAGGAAAAAATAAATTGATACCCGGTAAAACTCAGTGGAATAGAAAAATTCGTTTATACCTGATTTCTGCTATTTGTTCCTTCTTTGGTTTGCTATATCTTGCACTAGGAATATTCTCTATTTTAGATAATTTTAAAGTGCTTATTGATTGGTATCCAGGTGGAAATTATTTCTACACTTTCTTTTTATTAATTGCTTTTATGCTTACTGCTGTTTTTCCTTTTATTGTAGTTGTAAAACATCGGTACCGTAAGTCTTTATTTTTAGGTGATGAGTATGTCTATATTTAGATTAATGAACTTAACATTACACCCTCTACTTGCATTCAATTAATTCAGAGTTATTTAAATAACAGATTCAATCTTTTATTATCTAGATTTATTTAAGAATAAAATGAGGCGATGTTTAGAAATGCCCTATTGTCAAAATTGTGGGGCAGAGATAGGTGACCATATTGTTTATTGTCCTCAATGTGGAGCTGAGGTCTCTGCGGAAAAAACGTTTAAAGGTGCTGAACAAAAAACTGCTATTGAAATGCCACCAAGAACATATGTTAATGAATCTTTACCAGAATTAGTTCAAAGAAATTATTTGTTATGGTTAGTACTTTCATTAGTGACAGGTATTTTCTCTTTTATCTATTTATACTTCATAATTGAAGATCTTAATAAATTAGATAAATATCCTAGACCAATAAAAGTACCTTCAACTAAAATTGATACAACTCAAGTAATTATTTGGCTAGTTGTAGGATACATTACTAGTATTCTTTTACCATTTGCCATGGTGTATATTTACTCCCAAATATTCGGAAAGCTCTATGATTATATAAACAGTCATCCAATGAAACAAACTAAGAATACTGTTTCTGGAAAATATATAGCAACATTCTACATCATAGAATATACTTTCATTCTATTAATGACTGCAGGAATAATAGTTGCTGCAATTCTTGGTCCATTATATGGAAATTATGCTCTTTATATAGGAGTAATAATAGCATCAGTTTTGATGACTTTAATTGTCTGTGGTATGGGAATTTATATGTATATACTCCAATATCGATGGCAGGAAGCATTTAATGAAAGAGTTAGAATAATCAATCCAAATGCTAGAATGGTTGATTTATTCTAAATATCCTTCTTTTTTTTACATATAATTTTCTAATCCATAAGCCTGATCCATCAATTCATAGAGTCTAGCTACAAAACGAACAGCAGGTCCACCATCAACAATATCATGATTGAATTCAGTAGTAACAGGAAGGATTTTTTTGATAACTATTTCATCATTTTCATCAACAATTGGTCTTTTAATAATTGCTCCTAGAGCTACCGTTGTTGAATGCATTGTTTTAGGAATTGCCCAACCATAAAGTCCTTTCCCAAACATTCCCATAGCTGTCACACCTATCGTTCCAAAATTTTTCTTGATTTTGAATGGATCTCGCATGATACTTCGCCAAATAAAAAATTCTCTAAACCAAACAGGTAGTCTCATTAGAGTTCTGTGTTGCCTTTTGATTTTTGCTTCTTTTTCTCTTTTATCTTCATCATATTTTTGAGCCATACGAATTTCTTCTTGGATTTCTTCAAAGCTTTTTTCATTAGCTTTTCGAATAGTATAAACTACTGGAATTTTTTTTCCGTCGATATCGTCTTTTTCTACATTTGCTTTAATATCGACATCGTCAAAAACAATTAATTTCTTTTTTCGTTTCACTCGAAAACTTTGAACTACTTTATATTCAGTTACTGCTTGAGCAACACATTTCATTACCCAACTAGTAAATGATAATCGCTCTCCTGTTTTTTCTTTGTGCTTCTCGATAATGTCAGTAGCTTTTGTGACATCCATTTCAGATAAACCAACAATATGATTGTAATATTTTGCCTGTGAACAAGCCTCCGCAATTATTTGCCTACCTACTGAGAATCCTTCAACAGAATATGTGCCACTTTTTTTCATCTTAAATCAAAGAACTTAATTTCATACTTCTTAAAAAATTATCTGATTTAATTATAAAAAAATGGTTCTTTTTAGTTAATTTAGTTTCTTTTTTTGGTTAATGTTCCTCTTAGCTTTTACTTTCTTTAAGAAAAAAATTATTTATTATGTTACTTTTATACATAACAATACAATTATATACATACATAGCAAGATTTACATATGATAAACTAAAAATTAAAAAAAAGGTGGATTATATGGCTAGTCTCTCAATTGCTCAAGAGGTTCAAAACTTAAAGCATCAAGAAGTAGGTATTCGTAAAAAAGCTGCTTGGAATTTAGGAGAAATTGGGGATAAAAGAACAGTGGGTGCTTTGGTTGTAGCAGTAAAAACAGATCCTGATCGTTTTGTAAGGAAAAATGCTGTAAAAGCACTTGAGAAAATTGGTGATCCTAAAGCATTATCAACTTTAAAATTTGTTAGAGATAAAGATGCAGATATCAAAGTTAGAAAAGAAGCTTCATTTGCTATAGTAAAAATAAATGAATCTCGTTCGAAATCAAAACAACCAAAAACAAAGGTTTCTAGAACTGTTGCGAAAATTGGATCGAAAAAATCTCCAAAGTCGCGACCACCACAGAGCCAACCTCCACAAAAGGCACCATTACAAAAACGACCAATTATTCAATCAAAGCAGATTCGAAAACCTGCTACAAGTTCTTCTAAATCACTATCGAAAACAAAATCTAAAACTAAAATAATACCAAAAATAAAATCATCTCCAACAAAACAACCTACAAGAATTACACAAGCAAAATCAGTTTCTCCAGTCAGAATTAACTCAAGTAGTTCCAAAATTAGAACTACATCGCAGATGAAACCAAAAACTTCTTCACAAACTTCTATACAAAGTCGAAAAGTACAAACTAGCTCCTCGAGCAAAACTTATCCCAAGATAAAGACATCTTCAGGATCTAGTTCAACAAAGATTACTTCAGTTAAAAAATCAAGTTCATCATCTAAGAGCTCATCTACAAGCTCTGTAAAAAACTCTAATATTCCAAAACCAGTTCCAGTGAAGAAAAAAAAATCTAGAAGATGAAATCTCTAGATTAACAATTTTTTTTGTAATAAATGATTTTGTAGAATGAGCATTAAAATTCCTATTTTCAATAGGTCACCAATTATAAAAGGAAACATTCCTTGCTCTAATAATTTCCTAAAACTAATTGATGTATCAGTTATAATTGTAAACCACAAATAAAGAAAGATTAAACCAAAAGTATAGATAACAACGAAATTAACAGTAAGTAATAATACTAGTGTTTTTCTGAGGGATTGCTGATTTTTCAATAATTTTTCTACTACTATCCCAGTTAAATAGCTAGCAATTATAAATCCTATCAAATAACCTCCTGATGCACCAAATAACACTGAAATACCTGCATTTTTACCTGTGAACCAAGGTATTCCAATTATACCAAATATAAGGTAAATATATTGTGAAAGACTTCCATAAAATGCTCCTAAGAATATTCCACTCCCCAATACTGCTAGTGTTTGCAAGGTAATTGGTATGGGAGTCCAAGGTAAATAGATTTTAATTTGAGCAAATAAACCCGTTAAACAAGCTGTTATAAATGCTAGAGAAATTTTGGTGACATGTGATTTATTTCGTAAAAATAACAAATTAGAGAACTTTAGATTATTTATATTGAACACTCTTGTTATCATTTTTCTCATCTGTTTCAAATGAGAAAGCTTTCATAATTAATTACTTGTGAATTTTTACTGTATCAAAGAAACAAAAAATTGAAATTAGTTGTTTTATAGGGTTTTTTTTGCTTTAGAAATTTAATAGAATTTTGAATTATTTTTTATAGCTAGTTGTTCCAAAATGAAATAATAGAAAGAGCTAATGTTCAGTAGGTACTCTTTTACTTTCTCTATAAATTTAATTTTAGAGACTCAGTGATTAAAATGAATAGCGAACTTATAATTGAAACAAAGGACCTTCGAAAGAGTTTCAATGAAAAAGAAATTCTAAAAGGTGTCTCTCTTCATATTCCAAAAGGAAGTATATATGCCTTATTAGGTCCAAATGGTGCTGGAAAAACAACAACAATTAGAATTCTTACAGGTATTCTAAAACCAACTTCTGGTGAAGTGTATGTTCAGGGAGTAGATGTTAAAAAAAATGCTGATGAAATTCGAGCTGAAGTTGGTATTCTCTCACAGTTAAGTGCTGGCTATAAGGATTTTAAAACGAAGGATAACATTTTACTTTTTACTTCCATAGTAGGCATTGATAAAGAAGAAGCAACTAGAAAAATGACTGACTATCTTACTAAACTTGATATGTTAGACAAGCTCGATTTAAAATTTGGCAAACTTTCTGGTGGAGAAAAAAGGGTAGTTAGTTTAGTAAGAACTATTATCTCGAGCAAAGAGCTCATAATTTTAGATGAACCTACTACTGGACTAGATATTGCTCGTGCAAAAAAAGTAAGAAATATTATTCATCAATTAGTTAAGGATGAAGGAAAAACTGTTTTAATGTCATCTCATATCACTTCTGATCTAGAAGCACTTGCTACCCATGCAGGTATTCTGAGAGCTGGCGAACTAATTTTTGAAGGAACTAAGCAAGATGTCATTGCTACTTTTGCTCCTGGAAGTGATTTTGAAACAGCAATAATTAATGCTTTTGAAAATGTTTCCGTTCCTTTTAAGCAGAATGAACCACTTAGAGAACAAATTAGGGAGGAACTATAAAAGTGAAGAAAAGCAGTCAATTTTTGCCGATTTTAAAAAAGGATTTACGTTTAGTGTTTAATGTTAAAACGTTAATTATAATAGTGTTTGTACCTTTTATCATGATGTTCCTAATCATTGGATTGCCTACTCTTTTCATTGGAGCTTCAAATATCACCATAAATATCTATTCAGCAGATGTGAATACAGAAGTACAACATGTAAATGGCACACCGTATATACTTAATTTAGGAGCATCTGCTATTCAGAGTATTCAGCTTCTTGCTGAAAACAGTTCTCAACTTGATATAGTTGTAGTTGAATCAAGAGCTGTAGCACTCGAATCACCAAATGGTATTTTCATTCCAGCTAATTTCACTAGTTCATCAATACTTAATAGTTCAGCTAGAATAGAATATCACAGATCAGCTTCTCCGACTTCGATACAAGGAATATATTTTGATCAAGCTTTATCAAAAATACAAGAAACAATAGTAGGTGCGTTCTTGTTCTTAAATTTAGAAGCTGAAATTCCTAGTTATGAAGAAGTTGAATTTATTCCTCCAGCAGGCGAACCAACAGAAGGATGGACCCAAGAAACTTTAAATCTTGCAGCACCTTTTGCTTATGCTTTATTTATAATGATAGCTTTAATTGGTAATATGGGGAGAACAATTGGTTTTTCTAAAGAAAAGGAAGATGGTACTTTTGAAACCATGCTTACAATTACAAAGAATAGATCCTATTTAGTTCTATCAAAATTAATAGTGGGAATAATTGCTTCTACACTTAGCATCTTAGCTTACTTTTCTGGTTCTGCGATTGCAGGAGCACTAACGACATCTTTATTTGGTTCTTCAGATGAATTAAGTGGTTTAGAAGGAATTTTAGCTCTACCAATGGGAGATCTCCTCTCATTCAAAGGTGTTATTTTATTAATTGGATTAGGAATATCTTTAGTAGCTGCTATGCTAGCACTTATGACTGTTGATACTATTTTTTCAAGAACAGTAGCAGAAAGACTTGGAACTTCTATTGTCATGGGTTTTGGTATACTCTTTTATTTTGCAGTTGCTTTTGACCCAGGAACAACAGCAATATATGCTCAAATAAATCCTTTCTATTGGATATATCATTCAATTTTATCTCTTATTGATTTGTCCTATGGTTGGATTGATGCAATATATACAACACTCTTTGTTGTACTACTTATAGGAATGGTATTCCTAGCTAGAAGAGCTATTGAGCGAGAAAGAGTGTTATTTTCTTAGAAAGAATATTACTAGTTCCCTTTGGGAACTTTTTTCTTTTGTTCACACATCTCTTGGTGGTCCCCACCAACAACACCAAAGACAATAGTATTTTAATTCTTTTAAGAAAAATCTGAATGTTATATAAAATCCCCATCCAATCCAGAAAAACCATTCGTAAGGATGATACCATGGACGAACTCTTTGTGGTGGTAACCACCATTTCTTTTTTTCTTTAGTTTTAGGTACTAGTATAGTTTGGGTATCTTCTGTTTCAGATATAACTGTATAGGGAGTACTAGGTGATTGTATGAATTCAGCTTCTCTTCTATCCCAATTTTCCTTTGGTAATAAACTCCCACATTTTCCACAATACAAATCGAGTTTATCATTTGCTTTCCCACAAACAGGACAAATATTTGTTTGATTCATATTGCTCCCTTAATTTAAAGTGTAATACGTATATAGCTCTAACGATATATATTTCTTCTTAAAAGGATAGAAAAAAAGAGATTTTGGGAAAATCAGTATATAATTTACTGAAATCCCAGCTAAGAGTAGAAGATGTTTTAATAGTGTTCACAATGAAATTCATAGAAATCATGTGTGTGTCCACAAACGGGGCAAACCTTAGGTGGTTCTTCTCCTTCATGCACATAACCACAAACACGACATTTCCAGCGAACTTTTTTGTCTCTTTTATAGACAATTCCATCTTCTATATTCTTTAATAGTGCAAGATAACGTTTTTCGTGTTCAATTTCAACTTTAGAAATATTTCTAAATTTCAAAGCAACTTCTGGGAAACCTTCTTCATCAGCTACTTTAGCAAAACCAGGATAAAGAACTGTATGTTCTTCATTTTCACCCATTGCAGCAAATTTTAGATTTTCCTTTGTTGTACCAATATCAGTAGGATACGCAGCAGTAATTTCAACCATTCCACCTTCTAAGAAGCTAAAGAATTGTTTTGCATGTTGATATTCGTTAAAAGCTGTTTCATCAAAGATGCCAGATATTTGTTGATATCCTTCTTTATAAGCTACTTTAGCATACATTGTATATCTGCCTCTAGCTTGTGATTCACCAGCAAATGCTTTGAGAAGATTTTTTTCGGTCTTGGTTCCTTTAATAGATTTTCCCATTATTGATCCACTCGTTTAATTTTTCCAAAGTCCATGTTTGTTACAGTACTCTCGTGCGATGATTCCTTCACCTTTAATCTTAAATTTGGCTTTAGGATCATCACCTGGTTTCAAGAATTTTCTATAGGCTTTTCCTTCTTGAATAACTTCAATCCACTCGATGTAATGTTCATCAGTCATAGGATGTGGTGTACTACCAACAACTACTTTGATTTTTCCTTCTTCTAATTGCTCAATAACTGGAACATGTTTTTCATTTTTCCAGTCAGCAGTTTGTTCCTTAAGAAGTTTCATTGGTTCACCACAGCAAACAAGTGCTCCTTGTCCACCATGAACAACTTCTATAATATTGCCACATTTCTCGCACTTATAGATTTGTAATTTTTCAGCCATGACGAGATCACCAGTTATCAAACGATGATTTTGAATACTCTTAATAATTTTTCCTTAAAAAATTAAGTGCTATACTTTTATATGAATAATAAAATGAAAAAAAGGGAAATATTGGGCGACAAAATCCCAATAAGCTATTATTTTAAAATTCCTAATTCTCTATGTTTCGCAGCAATTTTATCTGCTAAATCATCCAATTTCTTTAATCCTTCTTCTGTTATCTTTCCTCTCACAATTACAGGATCAATTAACTCCGGATTAATTCTGGTTAACATATCAACAATTTGACCAGGTAATTGGCACTTCCATCCATAAGAACCAATAATTGAAGCATATTTAATTTTAGGTCGAATAGCATTTGCTAAATAAACTGCGTAAATAGCTGCTGGATGAGCCCCAGTTAAAACTGCAGGTGTTCCTAAAACTAAAGTAGCGGAATCGACTAGCGCCATTGCTAATTCACCTAAATCAGTTACAGCTAAATTAAATGGTATAACATTTATTCCTCGTTCGATTAATGCTTCAGTGAAATATTCAACCATTTCCTTTACAGAATGATGCATTGAAACGTAGGGAAGGACTACTTCATTCTTTACTTCATCTGAAGTCCAATCCTTATAAGCATCAATAATAAATTTTGTATTATTATGAACGGGACCATGACTTGGTGCAATCATATCGAAATCATAATTTTCCAGCTTTTTAAGATGCTTTTGAACTAATTTTCTAAAAGGCATCATTATTTCAGCATAATATCGTTTAGCTGACTCGTAGGTTTTTCCTTCATCTGTTACAAAGGTTTCACTTCGAGCTAAATGTGTACCAAAAAAATCACAGGTGAAAATTATTTTATCCTCTTTCGCTAAAGTAAACATTGTTTCAGGCCAGTGTACCCAAGGAGCTTCAATAAATTCTAAGGTTTTATCTCCTAAAGATAATGTTTCTCCATCATCTTTAACAATAAATTTGTCTTCAGGAATGTGAAGATGTACCATTAAATGTTCTTTCCCTTTCGTATTAGTAACTACTTTAGCATCAGGATATAGTTCAATTAATTTGACTAATGATTCAGAATGATCTTGTTCTGAATGATTTGAAATTAGATAATCAATTGTCTTTATAGGTGATTTTTTAATATTAGCTAACAAAATATGGAATTTAGTTCCATCAACTGTATCAATTAAAGCTGTTTTTTTACTTCCTAAAACGATATATGAATTGTAAGTTGTTCCATCTGGTAGAGGAATTAACTCATCAAACAATCGTCTATCATAGTCTTTTGCTCCTACGTAATAAATTCCTGGTTTTATCTCAGCTATTGCCATTATTCATCATCTTTATTTTATTATTATTTTACTCATTCAAAAAACTATCACACAAAATTGTTAGTATTTTGCTTCACAAATATTTAATTTCTAAGAAAAGAAAAAGACTGCTTTTTTTTAGCAGTCAGTTTTTTTGAAATTATGTGAAAGGAGTTGGTTCTCCTCCTTTATCAAGAGCATCAAGAATTGCTTTCACAATAATATCTTCAGTTACCAAACCTTCAACATTACTAATACCATCATTGATAATTGTATTTGGAACACCAAAGATATCAAAATGAGCAGCTAATTCTGAAAATTGAGATGCTTCGATCATCTCAGCAGAGATATAATCACTAAGAAGTGCTAATTTATGTGCGCGTAAAACCATTGCAGGACAGTATGGACATTGTAAAGTAACAAATACCTTTAGATTCACTGGCTTATCAATTTTCTTCACAAGAGCTTTTATTTCTGGTGATAAAACTGGGATTCTAGCTGATACAATCATAATTGATTCTATTAATGTAGTAAATTCCTTACCAGCTGGCACTCCAAAGAATTTAATTCCGTAATCTTTGTCACCCTCTATAACTAAAGCAGGATGTTTTTTGATTCCATATTTTTTAGCTTCAGGATGATCTTCACTGCATTCACAGTGTTTAACATCAATTTTATCTGAAAGCTTCCCTACCTCTTCAACTAGTTGTAACATTTCATTGCATAGCAAACAATGATCTTTAGAAGAAAAGACGCGGATAGTAACAGGTTCTTTTAATTCCTCAAATCGTTGAGTAACTAATTGTTTTACACTTTCATCTAATATAACTGGCATTTGTTTTCCTCCAATTTGAGATTTCTATACAACGAATTTCTCCATCTTTTATATTAATTATTTGTTAAAATATAAAGTAAAAGGATTTTAAAATTCACTTTCTAAGAAAAAATTCTCAATAAATTATATTTATATTTAAAATTAATTTTTATTTAAAATGTACCAAATCAAAAGGAATTTATAGACCCAAACTGAAATACCTTAACTGTAATTTGAACTTTCATTTCAAATCTTAATGAAATAATCGGTTGAATGTAATATTGCAACAAACCCTAGAGCTTGTTACGGAAAATTTCCATTCATTAATAACACATGACTTCAATGTAGATGGCATATCAGAAATTATGGCTACTAGATTAGTGAAAAATGGAACTGATATAAATATCATTCATCCAAAACAACTTGCTAATCAATATGTACGTATTAATGATTATGTAAATACCTTATGTATTACTCAAACAAGTATGGATAGAGGATTTGAATTAGTAACAGGTGATAGAAAAGGTGTTATAAGAATCAATTCACGAGATGGTAAACCTTTCTTCGGGAAAGATATCAAAGATGGTATAAGATTACAAACTGGTATTCTAAGTTCAGCTCCTGGAGATCTTAATGGTAATAAATTGTCAGAAGTAGTTGTAGGTTGCCAAAACGGGGAAGTCGTTATGGTTGAAAGAATCCCCGGGAAGAAATATAAATGGGATAAAATTCGAGGATTTTCTTTAGGACAAGTCTTCCAAATAGAAGTTACACAAATGCTTACTGGAGATTTTAATGGAAATGGTCAAGTTGGTTTTATTGCAGGTGGTAAAGACGGTATATTCAAAGAAATAGAATTCAGACCACAATTACAAAAATTCGATTTAATAAGTGAAATGAAAGTTGAAACCGAACCAAGTTTTTGCTTTAGTGGTGATTTTGATAGAGATGGAATTTCCGAAGTTATGATAGGTGAATATTCTGGTAGATTAAGTATTTTTAAGAGAAGTAGGTTAATGTCTACCCATAATTTTGATGGGATAATTACTTGTGGGACAGTAGGTGATATTGATAATGACCGGCAATTAGAAGTGATAGTAGGAACTTCTAATGGATCATTTCACATTTTAAGGTCAAATACAATTGAAACACATGAAGGATATGGTAATATTGCTGATTTGAAAGTTGGTGATCTAACTGGAAATCGCTTAAATGATTTGGTATTTTCAATTGACAAAAGAAGAATTATTGCTTTCAATCTAACACGCGATTTAAAAAATGAAAAACCAAATGTTGATCTTCTCCCTTATGGACCAAAAGGTGCAACTATTAGAAAGCAAATTGACTCAGAAACACAACCAGATACGACAGAAATTTACTGTCCAAACTGTGAGTCAGAAGTAAAATTCATAGAACAATACAGACGATGGTATTGTTATTCTTGTCGTCAATATGTTGCTCCAATAAGTAAGCAAGAACAAAAATCAAAAAGTAAACCTCTAATTGAACCGCAATCACAAGGTAGTCCATATGAGCCATATGCCACTTCTAGTGTTGGTTATCAAGCATATAAACCAGAACCATCAACTCCATATCCAGCAAAACAAACTATTGAGAAAGTAAAAACAAAAGTAGAAGGTTCTCTTGCAGGTGTAGGTGATGTAAAGGAGTTACAGTGGCAAGAAAATAAAATTGCTATTACAGCTGATGAAAAAGAAACCGAATATTTCCTTCCCTTAGACCTTGAAACAGATGTTAATCAAGGTGCAGCCTTCTTTAATGATATCCTAAAAATAAAGCATGTTATCTTAATCCATTCATCATCAGGTGTTCCTTTATTTAGTCAAGGATTTGGAAAGGATATTGATGTTTCGCTAACAAGTGGATTTCTAAGCGCAGTAGGAACCTTTACAGAGGAAATGGCAGGTGAAACAGAAAAAAGAGTTGGTGTTTTCAGCGAAATTGGCAGGGAAGGTTTTTGGATAATTATTTATGAAGGATACCAATCAAAAACAGCTTTATTGGTAAGTGAAAAAATTAGTCAATTTCTTAAACAAAGAATAACTGTTTTTATGAAGGAATTTGAACAGAAATATTCTGGGGATTTAGATAATTTTTCTGGATTTGTATCAGTTTTTTCTGGCACAACCGATTTATTAGAAAAACACCTTAGAATTGAATATTTATACCCATTAAAAATTGATATTAAAAGAATTAGATTAACAGCTATAACTCAAAATGAAAAGAAAGTTGCTAAGACTTTAACTGATTTTCTCAAAGATACAAATGAAGAAGTATTCTATGTAGCAGAATTATTAGAAGTTCTTTTCAAACAAGAGCAGATGATTATTTCAAAAGAGGAGGCATTAAAAGTGTTAATCAAATATCTAGAAAACGGAATGCTTGCTCCTCTCCCACCACCACCAGAACAACCTATGTAATTTGTAAATACAAAAATTCCTCCTACTAAAAATTTATGAGTTAAGCAGTCTATTTCCTTATCATTTATTAACCGTGAAGCATTAATAATAATAAAATATAGTAGAAATTTTCCCCGAGGATTAAATATGTCCCAGATTTTAGAAAAAGCGAAATCAAATGAGCAAAAAGGGAAATTTAATAATGCTGCTAGTAGCTATTTTGAAGCTGCTCAAACATTTCAAGAGGAAGGAAATGTAGTTGAAGCAAAACAAGCTTATTTAAAAGCCCTAGAAAACGCTGAAAAAGCTCAAATGATTTCACTAATAGTTGATATCATATTTTCTTTTGGAACTATCGCTACCAAGAAAGAAAAAGCAGATGCTTTTAAGAAAGTAATTTCCCCTATTGACCAATTAATAGCTGATGCAACATCAAAAAATAATACTGAATTACTTTCCGATTATATGAGAAAGAAAATTGAAAGTTTAGAAGTTATTGGAGAAGATACAAGAGAAGTAAAAAAAGAATTAGGATCTGTCTTATTTACAGTAGCTAAAAATAAAATTACCCATAAAAAGGAGGAAGAGAGAAAATTAGGACAAGAAGCTCGAATAGAAGCAATAAATCTATTTGATGAAATATCAGAAAAGGAATTAAGATTAAATGGTGAAAACGAGATTTTTAATCAATTTTTAGATGAGGGTTATCTTAAAGAAGGCTTACAATTACTTTATGATGCAATTATCTTTTGTAAAGATAATAAATTACTAAATAAAGCAAATGAGTTATTAGAAAAATTCATTGCTTATGGTAAAGATGTTTTAGATTCAAAAGCTTCAAAGAAATTAATAATTGCAGCTAAAACTCTTTTAAATGAAACCGATCCTGGTGGAAAATTATTAGATATTGCTATTGAACAAGCTAATATAATTGTAGCAAATGAAAAAATTTCAGATATAGCTTCTGTTTTTGCTGAATCTGCTGATTTTCTTTTTAGCAAAAAGAAATACCTTGAAGCTGCTAGATATTATGATAAAGCAATTGCTCTTAACATTGAAATAAATAATTCAGAAAAAGCAAAAAATATCGCTATAAATCTAATTGAAAATGCAAAAGTTCTTTTTGATACTAAAGGCAAATTCGAAGTAGGATTGGAATTCTATTCTAAAATTGAGCAAATAGAAAAAATTGATTTAATTTTCGTTGGAGATCAACTATCGAAAAAAGCTACTGAAATGTTCCAAAGAAAGCAAATAAAATTATCTCTTGAAGATTATATTAAAGCTGCAAGAGCTTATTTGAAAGCTGAAGTAACAAACAAATTTAATGATATAATCAAAACTATCTACCAAAAATCTAACGAATTAATTATAGAAAAAGATCTAACTAATGCTTTGCTTTTTGCTGAAAGCTCGACTGAAATTTTAACTGGAATAAATGATAATAAACAAATTGGTAGTAATTTAACTAATCTCTCATTATCTCTCATAAAAACTCAACATATAAATGAAGCTGAAGATTATTCTATAAGAGCTATTGAAGCATTCATTAAATCAAATGATATGATTAGTGCAGCAAATTCTCATAAAATTGTTGGTGAATCATTATTACGTCTTGAGTTATATCAAAATGCAAGTGCTCATCTAATCGAATCTTCTAAATTATTTAAAATTGGTGAAAAAGTAGAAGAAATAATTCCTACTTTAACTCCTCTGGTTATTTCAGCAAAAAACTTGTTAGCACAAGATAAAGAGCAAAAGGCTCGTGATCTAATCTTGAGTGCTTCTGAATGTGCAAAGCAAATTGATCCAATCGCAGAAGCAAAAGTTTTATCCGAGTTTGCAGATCATGCTATAAATAATTTAAAACCAGTAATTGCCTATGAATTAATTTCTCAAGCAACAAGTATCCTAGGAAAAATATACCCAATTGAAACAAAATTACTAATTGAAAAATCAATAAGTATGGGAAAAAAACTTATTCCAACAGAAAATTATGTTTTAGGAAAATCCTTTATTGAAAATGCTGTAGAAGGATTATTAGAAATTGATGAGAATGTAAGAGCTGGTAAATTACTTTTAGAAATTGGACAGCTTTTCCAAAAAAATAATCAAACTGAAATTGCACGAGAATTACTAAATCAGATAAGTAAAATTATGTTTGATCAGAGATCACCTATAGATTATGCTGAGACTGTATCTTATGCAGCTAAAAATCTTATTCAATATGGTTTTGTAGAAGATGGTATTGAGCAATTAAGAAAATCAATTGGTTCTTTTCTTAGTCAAGCTAAAAATGATCCAGTTATTGAATTGTCGATATTTTGCTCAGATTCAGGAAAAATAGCTTTTCAGAAAAATGAACATATAATTGCTAAGCATCTTTTTATTTCTGCTATGGAATTTAGTTCTCTAGTTAATCTTGAAATACAAGATAAAATTTTAACAGAAGCAACAACTTTGTATCTTGAAAAAGGAGATTTGTATTCTCTCAAGGAATTTTATGATTTTGCACGAAATAACTTAGAAGGCGAGAAAGATTACTTAGGAAAATTGGGAAGACTAATTATCATACAAGGTGCTTCCCTTCGCGATACAAAGCAACTTTATGAAGAATCATCTGATTTGATTAGAGAAGGAATTAAGATATTCAATCAAATAGGAATGTATTCAGAAGCAGGTGAAGCAGCTCTTGCTCAAGGTAATGCTTTCTTACAACATCAAAGTTATATTCTTGGAGAAGAGCTTATTGAAACTGCAGCTCAAATTTTCTTAGATATTAATGATATTGAAAGATCAGGTGATACATTTACAGCGTTAACTGATATAAATATCGCTAGAGCACTATGGCTTGATGCTTTTCGACAAATAAACTTAGCAAATAAATCCTATTTAGAAGCAAATTGTCTTGAGAAGATTAGATTATCAATTATAAAAACAGCTGAAATAGGAACAAAAGCGTTAGAAGCAAATCCTAAAAAGAATTTGGAATTAGCAAATAAATGTTATGAGACAGCTATTAAAGTCAGTAAAGATGCGAATTTAATTGAAACTGAAATTGATATCTTTGTTATTCAAGCACGAGGATTTATTACTATAAAGGATTACACTGCAGCACTAACAATATTTACACAAGCTACTGATATTCTTGAGAAATCTGATGAAATTAAAAAATCAAGTGAGCTTGCAGATAATTTTTCAAAAATATCTAATTTACTTATTTTAGAAAAATCTTTTGACATAGGTATTCAAATGGTTGATTTAGCAACAGGAATTTATATGCGATTACGTCAACCAATTAATGCTTCTGAGGTTTATATGAAAGCTTGTAATTCACTTCTAAAAATGGATAATGTTGTAGAAGCAGTTAAATTAGTTCTATTAGCTTCAGATACATTGATGGTTGCTAATGAATATGAAGCAGCAGCTAATATTCTAAGAGAGATTGTTGATTTATTGTTCGATTTGAAAGATTATTTGCACGCTTCTATTGTAACTGGTCAAATTGTGACTGTTCACCAGAAAACTGGTAATTTCGAGGAACAAAAGAAAGCAATTAGCAAATTAGTAGAAAAAGCTGTTCAAGTTATTAAAGATGGGAAAGTCATCGAAGGTGAACAATTATGGGAACAAGCAGCTAATTACAGTATATCTGTGAATCTAGAATTTGCTATTGAAACTAATAATAGACGCATTGAGACATTTTTGTCAGCAGGTATGTACAATTCAGTAAATATTGCTTTTAATCAACTTCTGACAATTATTGAGGATGATACAGATAAAAGATTAATAGAAATTGGTGATAGAGCAACTAAAATTGCTGCAAACCTTTTTGCTTCTGAGGAATTTGAACTTTCAAAGAACTTTATCTATACAGCTGTTGATTATTATCGCAAAGGTAAAAATTCAGAGAAAGCTAAGAATCTCTGCTTATCTATTAGTCAAAATTACGTAAATAGTGGCGATGAACAGAATGGTATTGAGTTGATTGATAAAGCAGCAAATATTGCTAATGAGTTAGAAGGACCACATCAAGCAGCTTTAACATATCTTACTTCTGGTTTCTCCTTGTTAGAAGCAGGATTTTTAGATAGTGGTAGATTATCAGTAAAGAAAGCTGCAGAAATTGAAAAACAAGCTCAAAATATTATTGGTTGTATTGAGCTAGGGGAAATAGCTTATACTAAAGCAGCAGAAATTGCTAATAGTGATTTGAATTTTGCCATTGAAGTTTATATTATGGCTGTTTATCTATTTGAAGTAGCTGAATCCTATTCACGAGCTGGTGATGTTTGTACTATTGTTGCAGCAGCTCACTTTAATTTAGGAGTTATTGATGAATCCGTTAAGTGTTCAGAAAGAGCAATTGATTACTACTTAAAAGATAAAAATTCAGATTCTGCTATTGCTTCTGCAAAGAATTCAATTGAATCTGCTAGACGTTTAATGGATCAAAATGAATTAACGAAAGCAGTTCTAATATTAGAAAGGGGCCGGATTTTAGTTGAAAGAATTGGACAATTTGGTTTATTATCATTAATAATAGATATTTATATCTCAGCTGCTAACCAAAACTTACCTAATAGAAAATCTGCTATCGGTATTTTCTTTTTGAATCGAGCTTTAGAATTAGCTAAAAGCAGTCCTGAACCAGAAGAAAATGTTCGGGTAATAAATATGAGTATATCATTGGCTTTAGATATTATAAATAAAAAGAATTCACTCGCTGGAGCTAAAGTTCTCGAGATAATATCTAATCATCCTGTAGCACTTGAGTTAATGCCAGAAAAAATTTCCGAAACATACATCGAAGCTCTGAAATTAACGATAGAGATGGAATGGAATATGATTGGTAAAATTACTCGAGATGCTTTCAATTTCTTTAAGAAAGTTAACATTGTTAACAAAATATCCCAACTTGTATCCATTCTTACAAAAAGAGCAAATGCTGATATCATTACTAATAGAGCACAACTTGGTTTCTTCTTTATGGATTATGCCATAAAAATTTCTCGAGAAGCTAATATAACTGAATTATTGCTTCAAATTGGCAGTGAAAGCTTTGAACAATTATTAACTCTAGATTCAGAAACTGATTTAGATATTTGCTACAAATTATTAGGTTACTGCTATCAAATGTTTCTAGAATCTAATAGTATTGAAAATATTGAAAGAGTTGGTCATGAATTTGTTCGGTTGGGTTCAAAAGACCTTCTTAATGATTTTCACTCAATTAGAGGATATGAAGCATTATTATCTGCTCGAGATATCTCTGTTTCTTGTCAAAATGAAAATCTTATGATGAAAGCTATTATGGCATTATTAGATTTTGCCAAACAACTTTCCTCTGAAAACTCTAATACTACTCTTTCTACCCTTGAAGATATAGTAAATGGTTTAGAAGATTATGAAGTTCCAAATTCAAAACGAGCAGAAATTGAGTTTGGTGCAATATCTGACTTTTTGAAAACAATATTCTCTTTTGGTGAAAAACTCACAAAATCAGATCAAACATTTACAACTGGTTATAAAATTATAGAATTATGTATGCGAATTCTGGTAATGACTAAGAATCAAGAAGAAATTGAGAGAGACGTATTTGATGTATTAAACAATATGTCAAAATATCTTCGAAGAGCTAATAGAGATTCTGCTTACAAATTAAGACATGCTGGTTTAATATTATTTTATTTTCAAAAAAGTAATGAATCTTCTACAATTGCGGGAGAAGTTTTCAGAAATGCAAATGACTTATTCCAAAAGAAAAAATATCAAGAAGCATTGTATTTCACAGAAACAGCAATTAAACTGTATGAAAAATTAGGAATTGACGCAGAATTACGAAACATTGGAATGTTTGCATTAAATGCTGGTGATCGAATAATTCGTGAAGGTAAAATACCTGATGCAATGACCTTTTATGAATTAGCAATAGAAGCATTTGATAAGTCAAAGGATGAAGAAAGCTCAAGTCGATTAATTAATACCATTTTCCAAACTAGAGAATGGGATGCAGATATCAGTATTGCATTCAAATGTTATAGCATCGCAGCAGATTCTGCAATAAGGCTTACACAAAAACAAAAAGCATTTGAAGTTGCAACAAAATGCTTCAATCGAGGAATCGCATTTATCGATCAACCGAGAATACATACAAACCTATCGTATCAATTTATAGAATTAGCAGGTAAAACTATGGAAGATATTGGTGCAATTAAAGAAGCTGCTAATTCTTATGATAATGCTCTCTTGAAGTATATTCGATTAATGAAAACCAGGAAAAATATCGAACCTATTATAATTGAGCTTTTAACAAAAATTGCTGTTGATAGAATGGCAAGTTGTGATATGGATTCATTAGAAACGATATTTCTCCGAGTTGGAGAGCTAGCTGAAATGAAGAAATCAAAATTCATGAAAAATGTTGCTCATACTTTGAAGTTAATAGGAACATCAAAAATTGAAGAAGCTTGGAATACTGTTGCAGCTTTACCATTTGTTTCTCATGGTCGGATTAGAAGAATAATGAATCTTACTAAAGGAAGAATACTCTATGATCTAGATAATAAAGGAATTTTTGATAGAACTATCTTTTCAACAACAGACAGATCATTACCATTATCTGATTATTTGATACAAAGTCTATTAAATGCTAAAAAAATAGAAGGACAACCAATAAACAAAGATGTTTTCATTGCTCAAAGAAAAATAGATACTATTAGAAGACATATCTATTCTGAATATGAATTATGGGGGAGAATTGAAATTGATAATCTAGTAAAGGAATTTGCAATCCAACAAATGGATGCGGTATCAATAATTCGCAGAGAATTTCTTTCGACAATTTATATGGCTGTGTTAAATAACACTCAAAATATTTTCTTCTCGAATGATCGATTAAAAGCTGAATTATCTTTGATAATTGGACGTGAAAAGAAGAAAGACTCTCTATTTGATCCAATGCAAGCAGCAAGTGAAATGCATATTCCTCCTGATATAATAAAAGAAGTATTAAGAGAAATTGCTTGTGAAGAGGTAGTAGAAAAAGCATTGGAACAATGAATTTATTATTCTGAAAGAGAAACTAACATCTTCTCACTTTCTTTCTTTAATTTTAAAAATTCCTCATTTGATTCCTTAATAAAGAATATTCCTAGAATTAATGCGATTATACCAAAAACAACAGGAAAGAGAGGGAATATTCTGATACCTAATTCGACATTATCCGCAATTGTAGCAGCTATTAATCCTCCAGCACTAGCCATTATTATTTGTTCAAAACTAATTAAGCTTAATCCTCTGCTACGTTCTTTTTCTGTAGTATGATCTGACATTATCGTGTTTGCAGTTGGCACTTTAATTGCATATAGAGGATAATTATATACCATAAAAATAGCAATCCAATAGTTCGATAGTAGAAACATTAATCCATAGATTATTGGATATGCAATTAAAGCAATTATTAGAAAAGGTTTCCTCCCTCGTTTATCTAGAGGTTTTGAAATAGCAAATGAAAGTATCAATCCAAATAATGTGGCAATTACGTTACTTAAAGATATAAAATTATTACTTAATCCTACATCTACTAGATAAAGACCTGTAAGTGTATTAAAAGGTCCATAACCAAAATCTAGCAAAGCTAAAACTAGTAGTAGAATAAGTATTTCCTTTTTCTTAAAAATACTCCAATAAGAAGACTGTTTCTTCTTATCTTGTGGAATCACTATTGTTCTTTTTGGTAATATTTCTGTATAAACTATTTCTTCTTGTTTTAAATCTGCTATATCTTCTTTAGTTTTATCAACTGATTCTAATTGGTTATGATTCCAAGCTTTAGATGATGAAAATAATGTTACAAATCCAGCAACCATTCCAAGACCAGCTGCAAAAGCTAAATTTCCCTCAATTCCCATTGAACTTTTAATCAAAGCTGATAGTCCACTACCAATCATCCAACCAGCACTAGCAAAAACGGTTTGGAAGCTTATAACTTTACCTCTTTCAGATGGTTGACTAATGATTGTTATAAGAGAGCTATTCAAAATATAGAAAGCTTGAGTAAAAAGTGCAAAAACGCTTAAAATTACCAAATTTATCCAGATAGATTTTGTTCTAAAGAAGATTAGTAGTATATACTGAGCCATAAGAAAAATTCTTGAAAGAACCATTAGCTCTTTATGGTGACCAATTCTATCTGCAATTGAACTAAATAAGGATGTTCCAAAAATTGAAACAATGCTAGGAGCTGAAAGAACTAATGCAATTAATAAATAGGATGCTCCAAGATCTTCCTCGAGTGAAATGCCAAAAAAAACCCAATAGAGAGAAATTGCTATATGTTCGACTAGATATGAAAATAATAATGGGACAGCTACTTTAGGTGGAAGAACACCTTTCAGTTTTTGCACTCGGGTTTCATTCATTAATTAGCAACCACATCATTCTTTTATTGTAAGATTAGGGTAAGTTATTAACAATTTTTATGAATCTCATCATCTTCCTGTTCTTTGAATTGTAATTGATAGAGACGATAATATTCACCTTTACTTGCAAGAAGATCATCATTAGAACCTTCCTCTACAATTTTTCCATCTTTTAGTACAATAATTCGATCCGCATTTCGAACAGTAGATAGTCTGTGTGCAATAATAAAAGAAGTTCTTCCAGCTAGAAGTTTATCTAATGCACGCTTAATTATTATTTCAGTATATGGATCTACTGAAGAAGTTGCTTCATCTAAAATTAAAATTTTAGGATTGGGAAGAAGAGCTCTAGCAAAAGAAACAAGCTGTCTTTGACCAAGTGAAAGTCTACTACCACGTTCTCCTACCGGAGTATCATATTGTTTAGGCATTCGCTCAATGAATTCATCAGCATTTACTGCAGAAGCTGCTGTTTCAATATCCTCCACTGTGAATTCAGTATTATTATACAAGATGTTTTCTGCTATTGTTCCTGAAAATAAATATGGATCTTGTAAAACTATGCCTATTTGATTATGAAGAGAATTTAAAGTTACATCTTGAATGTCATGACCATCAATGTATATTTTACCTTCCAATAATTCATAAAATCTAGCAAGAAGATTTATTATAGTTGTTTTCCCTGCTCCAGTAGGTCCTACAATAGCAATTGCTTCTCCAGGTGATACTTCTAAATTAAATTGATTCAATACTAATTCATTCTCTTTGTACCCAAAAACTACTTTCTCAAATTTTACTTGCCCTTTAATTTCTGGAAGTTCATATGCATCTTCTTTCTCAATAACATCAGATACTGAATGATTTAACTCATATACTCTTTCTGTTGCAGCCATAGTTGATTGAAAAGTATTATAAAACATAGTAAGATCTAGAATCGGTCTGAAAAAATTACCAATATATTGGGTAAATGCAATAGCGACTCCAATTGTAACTGCGCTGGAAGTACCCCAAATTAGGTTCCAACCTCCGTAGATATATACAAAACCTATAACTGCTGATGCAAGAAAATTAAACAATGGAAAAGTTGTAGCAAAAACTGCTGTTGCTTTAAGGTTAGCATCTTTATTATCGAGATTTACGGTTCTAAATTCCTGAATATTTCTATTTTCTCGAGTAAATGACTTGGAAACTCTTACTCCAGAAATACTCTCAGAAAGGTTAGCAGTAACAGTAGCAATTGTTTTTCTGGTTCTTCTATAGGCTTTCCTTGCTCTTCTTCTGAAAAACCAGCTTATTATTAGAGTTGTTGGTATTGAGAATAAAAAGCACCATAATGCTAATTTCCAATCCATCCATAGTAATACTCCACTCACTCCAAGAAGTGTGATGAGATCTATTAATGAAGTAATAATTCCTCCGCTCATAAGTTCGTTGATTTTATCGCAATCATTTGTAACCTTTGAAATCAACCTTCCAGCTTCTTGATTATCGATATACTTTAGAGAAAGACTTTGAAGATGATTAAAAGTATCTGTTCGAATTTTTTTAACTGTATGATATCCAATTTTATAAAGAATGAAAGTTCGTAACATGCTAATAATTGCTGTAATAATAGCAACTCCAAGCAAAACCAAAGTAAAATACAATAACTGCATATATTTTTCATCTATCGATAAAATGGTATTATCTAATATATCATCAATAATAAATCTAAGAATTTGTGGAGAAACCAAATCTACTATAGATCCAAAAACAACTAAAGAAATTGCTAGAATTACTAAGAATTTATATTTCTTTAAGTAACCAATTATCCATTTTGCCAATGTTGCATCTGAAGCAATTTTTAATCGTTCTTTCTTTTCATCCTCTTCAATTAGCGATTGAAAGTGACCACTTCGTCCATAACCCATTATTTTTGTCCTCCCAATTCATCAGCACTTGAAGAAATTTCTGAACTAGCAATCATTCTTGCTGAAATTAAAGTGTCGTCTTTATCAATTAGTTGTGTTTCGTAAAGATGTTTATACAAACCACCTAAAGCCATTAGCTCGTTATGTTTTCCGCTCTCCACGATCTCTCCTCCATCCATTACAATAATTCTAGTAGCAAATTTTATTGTAGACAATCGCTGAGTGACGATTAGAGTTGTTTTATTCTTAACTAATTCTCCTACAGCTTTCTGAAATTGACTTTCAGTTTCAAAATCTAAAGCACTAGAAGAATCATCCATTATTAAAATTGGACTCTGTAACAATAAAGCTCTAGCAATAGTTAATCTTTGTTTTTGCCCACCAGAAAGAGTAATTCCCCTTTCTCCAACAACTGTATCATAGCCACCAGGAAAAGACATTATAAAATCATGAGCTTGAGCTATTTTACTAACTCGAATTATCTCTTCTTCTAAAGCATCGGGTTTCCCAAAAGCAATATTTTCTTTAATTGTTCGAGCAAATAAAAATGCCTCTTGTTGAACAATAGCAATCTGTTTCCTAAAGGAATCTAATTTTAAATCTTGTAGATTTACTCCATCAATCAAAACAGATCCTTCCTGTGGATCATAAAAGCGAGGAACTAAACTTACAATAGTACTTTTCCCTGAACCAGTTGTTCCTAGAAATGCAATTGTTTCTCCTTGATTTATTTTTAAATTAACATTTTTCAGTACAGGAGGATTACCTTCAACATATGTGAAAGTAACATTCTTGAATTCAATTTCTCCTTTGATATCTTCTATTTCAACAGCATCAGATTTTTCAACAATCTTCTTTTCCATATCTATTACTTCAAAGATTCGATTCAATGATGCGGTACCTTCTTGATAATGTAAAATTGCAAAAGACATGAATCTAGTTGGCATTTGTAATAAAACCAAATAACTATTTATAGCAACAAGAGTGCCAACACCTCCCTCAAGTGTACCATTAATGATTGCTCTACCACCAAATAAGAGAAGAAGAAATGAACCAATAGTTAAGATAAAGGGATACAATGTTGTTATAAAAGCACGTAATCTCGCCAATTTCATATTTAATTCTAAATAAAATTCATTCTCTTTTTCAAATTTCATACTTTCAAAATTCTCAGCAGCAAATGCTCGTACTACTCTTGAACCATAAACATTTTCAGCTAAAATATTATTCATATCCCCAAATTTATTTTGAATTTGACTCATTAATGGACGAACTCGTCGAGCATAAGAGAACATTGAAATAAACATAATTGGTGCAGCACCAGCAACAATTAGTAACAATCGCCAATCCATTAAACCAATAATTATGAAAATACCTGTATACAAACAAATAGCTCGTAGGAAAATTCTCAGCCCAATACTAAGCAATCTACGTATTGCTTCTACATCACTTGTACCTCTCGAAATCAACTGACCAGTTTCCATTCGATCAAAGAAATCGATCGATTGCTTTTGAATCTTCGAATATAAACTATTTCTGAGATCAAAAATGACTGTTTGTGAGACATATTCATTGATATATCTTTGAAGAAACCTAAAAATTGCTGCAAGAAAACCAACTGCTATATAGATTGGCACCCACAATCTTAACAACCATAATCTGTAATTTAAATCAGTACCATAGAAAATACCATTAATTATCTCTTTTACAATATAAGGAGTAATTAAAGTGAAAGCAGTGTCTAACAAAGCAGAAAATATCACAACAGCTATTGCAAACCAAGTTTTACTTTTAATGTAGCTAAGTATTCGTACTAATGGATGCATAATTAAATCTCACTAAATCTGGAATTATTTAAAATAAAATTCTAGTCAAATAAAACAATTTTGGTTTAGTTAATAATTCAATCTCTTTTGAATATTCATTTTTTTCAACTATTTCTCACTATTTCTTCAATAGCCTTATTAGCAGCTTTTACTACCATTTGATAATGACTTCTTAGTGATTTACGAAGAATGGGAATTGCACTAGGATCACCAATTTTACCTAATGCTTCTGCAATTTCTTTACGAACAAACTGATTCACTTCTGAAGTATAAATATCTATTAAAATTGTAACTGCTTTTGAACTACAGATTTTTCCTAAAGCTTCTGCGCAAGCTCTTCGAACATAATAAATTGAATCTCTTTGAAGCACCATTGATAGCGCAGTTATTGCCTCATCAACATTATTCTCTGAGGTAGAGATTTTTTCAAGCTCGTAGCTCTCTCTATTGTTCTTTTCAAGAATATTTCCCAATGCAATTGCCATTTCACGCTTAACTAGTGCATTTAATTCATTCTTTAAAGCATAAGATAAAGCTGAAGCTGATGTTAAATCATTAATTTTAGATAATGACCAAGCAGCATTCAAACGAACAAAAACATCATCATCTTTGAGAAGAAAATCGATAAGTGTTTTATTAGCATCACTATATTTAATCATCCCAAAAGCCCAAACAATTGTTTGACGGATTAAATTTTTATTACTTTTATGTAAAATTCCAAGAAGTTTTGTTACAGGAAAATCATCTGGATAATTATGTACAAAGTTTACAATAGCCCAGTACTGCACTTCAAGATTTTCATCATCTAATGCTTTTTCCAATAAATTTCTAATACTAGGAGCTTTATAATTTCCAAGAGCCCATATTGCTCTTGCTTTTACAAAATTATTACGTTCTTTATAGGTTTGAATTGCTTTACAAAAAATATCTAGCGAGTTTTCTTGTTTAAAATCTGCTAATCCTACAATAGCTATTTCTCTTACTACAGGATCAGGATCATCAGTTATTAATTTATGAAGTAAGGAGATACCATCAAACAATTTGTTATCAGCTATAATCTGAATTGCTTCAATACGTGATTCTCTTTGATGTGATTGAAGTTTCATTTTAAGATTATCCAAATCGAGAATTGAATCCTTACTATTATTGTTAATCATTTCTAATTGATCCTACTTAATATCACTAATATCCTCTCAAATTGAGAATCGAGAATAGTATATTAGTTGAAGAAAAAAATCTTTCCTTTAATTAAAAATGTAATATATTAATTTCAAACTAAAAAAGATATATTAGTATTTTAAAGTATGATTACATCAAATATAGAATTTCTAAAAACAATTTATAATAAAAAATGGATGTAATTTTATAAGTTAAAGAATATGAAATTTATATTTTTAATGAAAGATATTAAACTTTTAAAATTAGAATAAATATTTAAGCAACTATTGATTATAATGAATATTTAAAATTATTTCTCATAGTAAATTGATATTGGGGTGCAGGAATTATGACTTCAATTAATTTCAAGCTAAAAAATATAAAATATTTGACCTTTATTTTTCTTTTTTTAATTTTAAGTATTAATTTTTTAACTTCAGTTTCTCAAGGAATGGTTGGGAATGAAGATAAAGAAACTCAATTATTATCTCCAAATGATGATTTCAATCTTATATCATTACAAGGAAATATGCCAATTTTTATCCATAAAGATACTGTTTTTCTTTATTCGCACTGGGATGCTTGTGTTCTAACAGTAGATATCTCTGATATTGATAATCCAGGTGAACCAAATAGCATTATTACAAATAGTTCTTATTATGTAAGAGGTTTCAATATCTATGAAGATTATCTAATAACTGATGCAGGTGCTAATTTATTAGTTTATGATATTTCAAATCCTAATACAATAGGTGATCCTATCCATATTATTAACGAAGAAGAAACCTATGGTTTTGATATAGGGGAAATGTGTTTTGAAAATAATATAGCTTATATAAGTTCTTATAATATACCTCTTTATGAAATTTATATTGTAGATTTTACAGATTTTCCAGATATTGTTTCTATTAACAATGTAGAAGTTGATTATCTAATTGATGAATTATATTTTGAAGATGGTTACCTCTACTTTTCAACTGATGAATTTAATTATTCAGGATTTATAGATCTAACTGATCCTCAAAATCCAGGAGAACCAATTTACATTTTTAATGCCACAGTTGATTTTACAATGGATATTATGAAATATGATGATTTTCTATATGTAAGTACAAATAATAATGAATACCCCCAAAGTGGATATCTTAGTGTAATTGATATATCAGATAAAAATAATCCTTCTGAGATAAAAACAATAGAAACCGTTTCCTCAACAACTTTTCATATGACGATTTATGAAGAAACTCTCTATATTGGATTAGATGATTTTGGTGTAATAATTTTTGATATCTCCGATCCCAGTAATCCAATTGAAGCTGGGAGAACTAGCTTCAATACTGGGAATCTAGATGTTTATGATCTTGCAGTTTTCAATGATTATCTTTTTATGTCTGCAGCTTCTGGTCTTGGTATTATATCATTAAATAAAATTGGATTCTATACTAGAACAGCATCATTAAGTCCTCTTGTAATCATTTTAGGATTACTAATAACTACAATTTATTCAAGTACAAGAAAACGAAAATGATTTGATAGCTATTTTGGCTATTTCTCTTAAGTATAATAATCTATAAAATTAGAAATTGCAAAAAAATTATATTATCAAAGATTAAATGAAAAAATAAGCATTATAATATCGAATTGGATTAGTCACTAAGCAAATATTTAGCTAATCTTTTTGAGAGTGCAACAATAGTTAGTATAGGTGGTAAACCTAAGGGACTTGGAAAAGCACTAGCATCACTAACAAATAATCCTTTTATTTCTGTCTGTTGATTCTTATCAAGTATTTTACCAATTCGAGCTGTGCAACAAGGATGACCTGATTCATAATAACCTCTAACAATAGTTTTTGGATCAGCACCTGATGCAATCATTATGTCTCGATTTATTTCATATGCTTCATCAAGTTTCTCTTGATCTTTCTCAGTTATTTCTTTGATAACCGTGCCATCGCTTTTTACTTCACCTGTAATTTCATCACGAACTTTAGTCATCATTCCAAGTAAATTCTTATTTTTAACTTTACGAACATTTAGCAAAACCTTAGTCATAGTTGGTATGTCCCATTTTTTAGGCATATAACCCGCTATGTCTCGAACAAGTGATAAAGTAGGGTAAGTGTAAGGAGCAGTGAAGAGCTCTTTTTCTTCAATTAAACTTTCAATATATGTAGCAAGTATAGTTTCATTTTTCATTCCAACGTCTTTTGTATAACCATAAGTTGTTTGAAAAATATCGAGTGCAATTCCTTTTCCTGCATCTTCTATTCCAGAATTCTGCAATATACGAGGAGTTTCTAATGCTCCTGCTGAGAGTATAACTTTGTCGCCAATTATTTCTTTTGGAGAACCATTAAAGTTGAAATAAACTATGTTGAAATTACCACTCCCTCGTTTAACTTTTGTTACATTAGCATTCAAGTAAAGCTCAGCGTTATTATTTATCGCTTCTTCAATGAATTCTATTGCTGTCCATTTAGCTTTAGTAGGACAACCAAAAGCGCATTTCCCACATCGATTACATTTTGTGAAATCAACACATTTTGGAGTTGGTTTCATTTCATAACCAAGTGTTTTAGCTCCTTCCATCAATCTTCTAGTTCCAGGACCAATCAAATCTTCTGGCATAAGATTAACTCGTAAATCTTTTCGAGCAGAAGCACATTCATCAGTAAGATTAATACCCCATTCTTTGAAAATCTTATCAGGTGGAGTAACAGCATTTCCTTGTGCAAAATAAGAAGAACCACCAAGAATGCGAGACCGACCTATAGATATACCACCACTAGTAAATTTTAATCCACGATTTTCATCAAGATAGATATTAGAAAAAGCATTAATTTGACCTATCTTAGTATAATGTGGGCCATATTCCAAAATAGCAACACTCTTGTTTGCTCGAGATAATTCTCGAGCAATAGTAGCTCCCCCTGGACCAGATCCTACAACAACAAATTCATATTTTTTAACAGTAGTCTTCTTCATCTATAACACCTAGACTATAAATCAATCAATAATTCCTACGATAAATAAATGAATTAATATCAATAGTGCTCTAAAATTTTTTCTGATCTAAATAGATTAAATGGTTTATGTAATAACAATCTATCAGTAAAAGGAATAAAATTACTGAAAAATTTGAGAAATTATAAGAAAGAAAAGATAATAGAATCAACAATTTGTGATTCTATTGTGCAATGATTTTAGCTTGCATTTTTTCAACTTCGATTTTCTTACCTTCATTGACCCAATCCATATACATGTTATATTGGATGAAAGTGTTACCAATAATATCATCGATAGGATGCTTGAAGAAGAAAGCTAGCTCATGAATAGCACCATATTCTCCTCTGGATTTTGCGAACATGAGACTTCGAGCAATATCAATAGCCAATGGAGCTGCTAAGATTGAATCAATA
>Ga0307379_10001170_pt1 | contig 41845 bp, 60 predicted proteins | sample UN2MG_FD_202237 | JGI IMG/M metagenome (GOLD analysis project Ga0307379, IMG submission 202237) | Soil microbial communities from Risofladan, Vaasa, Finland - UN-2 | ecosystem: Environmental > Terrestrial > Soil > Coastal area > Acid sulfate soil | place: Finland: Risofladan, Vaasa | collected...
CCCAAATATATATACCCAGGTTGAATCGACATCTCCTGTGAAATTTGCAGAAACAGTTGCTAAAAAATGGTTAGTATCCTTAATCTGTACAACAGCAGGGTTTCTACCAACTGTACCAGATCCTACTACTATAACTTCAGTGTCTATAACACTCGCTGGCAATACACCCTCACTTGTACAGGAAAAGGTTACTACCGTTAATAGATTCCCAGTAGGTGGAGAGTTGAATATAACACCATAGTAGTCGGTAAGGACACCAATCTTGAACAGGTTCCCACCTGCGTATACTTCATTGATGAAGTTTGGTATACTATCTACCTTTGTTACTGTCGCACTTGCACTGCCTATACACAGTAATAGCAATAGTATAGTTTTAATAAGTCTATTCATGCTTCACCCAATTCATAGAAGGATTGAAATATATAACATCTGGCCCTATAACCCTACCTATTATCTGTATATACTCATCTGTACTACTCGGAGCTGTTTGTGTTGCATCGCCTGCTGTTGTACTTAGATATAGTAGATCACCAACCCCACCTGTCTTTGTCCAAGTCCAACTGTTCAACCGAATATAACCCTCCTGCAATATATAAGTAGGTTTATCGATCCCAGCTGATCTACAGATAAGTCCAGTACAGGGGAAGGTTGTTGATGCAGAGGCGGATGCAAGTTCATAATCACCGTCCGCTGGAGAGTATACGAAGTCGCCTACATATATAACGGCTCCAACTGTGTCGTATATCATAGATACTACTGAGTAGGAGGAATCGACTGTCAGGTCTGCGTTTAGAACACCTCCACCTAACGCATCTAACTGTGTCTGTATAGAACTCGTGGCATCAACAAACTTTAACTCAGCATCTGTAACTGAACCGTCTGAGGTATAGGTTGCACCTTCCACATTTCCAAGTGTATAAACTCCTACTAATGGATTCACAACAGTCGCACCTGAAATCGTACCGTTTCTACCGTTTGGCTCTACCCAAGTTGCGGAGTTTATTCCAGAGGGTTCATATTGGGCTACACAACCTATTTGGATTAAACTAAAATTATCAAAAGTGCCTTCCCCATCAGAATCAGGAGTCTGAAAAACAAGAACACCATTTGTAATTTGTGCTGCTGTAGGAATAAACTCAATTGATTGATTTGTTCCTGCGGATATTCCCGTTTTTACCGTAACACCACCAAATTTACAATTCCAACTTCCAGTTGCAATGCTAATATCGTAAATAGCGCGATAGCTTTTACCCTCTATAAGAGTGCCTATTTCTGTTTTGGCTAACTCTATACCATCCCACGTACTATTTGCAATACAGTGCATATTTCCACCGGTAACATCAAATGTACCAAGAGATGCCCCAGTCCAATTTACATTACCTGCAACCGTAAAATCTCTATCGTCAGATGCAGTGATCAATTCTGTCTGGCTTGCACCTATATATTTGTTGGGTATTGCACCACCGTCAATAATACGTTTACCTTCTTCGGATGTGGTAGATATTAAAGTATTAAAAACATCCCAACCTTCAATCTCTCCGGCAAAGAAAGACGCTCCGGCAGTTGTACAACCTACTCGTAATGCACCGGCATTTGATAACGTCAGCGCAGCCGTTGAAATTGCTACCGTTCCAACCTGCCCCTCAACTTGCCCACCAAATATAAAAGCAGTTGCATTTCCGTCTCGATCAAAATTAACAAAGATATTATATTTTGTATCAACTGTAAAAACTGCCGTTCCTATAATAGCCGATACATCAGTTGTTCCGTCATCAAACCGGATATATAAATCATCTTGAACTTTGTAAAGTCCATATCCGATACCACCAGCTTCTTTGTTTATTAGGTATTCGGTAGCGGTTACATTGTTTGGAATCAGACCAATTATTCTGATTGAAAAATCGCCAGTTCCAACGTCAATGTCGGGATCATCTGCAACCTCAACATAGTCATCAGTTATAAACCATAAACTCGTCCCTACGTCTCCATTGATCACGTCTTGCTTGCTTGCAAGGTATCTCGTGGTTTCTGTGGTGTTGTCATCAGTTGTTACGGCTATATGGATATTAGAACCATCGTCAAAACCTTGAATTCTCAAAGAATCTATCCCAACACCAGACGGCGCTGTGGTTTGGTTTTTAAGGTCTGCATAACCTGCCTTTGTTCCGGTAGTGGCTTTGACTTTGGGAGCGGTCAAAGTTCCGGTAAATGTCGGTGAACCTGCCCTCACTGGCGCACCAGTCCCAGTTGCAGTTGTCCACACCATTGCCGAACCTGCGCCTCCTCCTACAGGTATTTGAGCTGTTGTTCCATCGTCAATGCCTAAGAGTTCTGCATCTGAGATAGAGTTGTTCGATCCATACTGTGTAGATTTTATAGCAGTGGCATTACTGATACCATACTCATTCATCTGAATATCGCCACCACGCATTGTAAGTGCACCACCTATTCCTACTGTTCCATTTAGACCGATCCTATCAAGTGTAGAAACAGTACCTACAAAAAGGCTATCATCAACTATCAATGAATTTGAGGTTCTTAATCTGTTCATCCCTCCATAGTATAAATCGAGGTTTCTTATTTTTAATCCAAGATCGGTATGGATAGAATCGGTTGTCGAAATCTTTTTTGTTGAAGTGATTGTTATATCATTCTCAACTTCATTGTCTGCCATCGGATGTGCTGTGAAATCAAAGTTTCCTGTAATCACTTCATCATTGGCTTTCATTGCGGCATCGCCACGGATAGCTGTCGAGGTGTCAATAATCGCCTGATAATTTGTATTTATGTCAGTTCTCAAATCCGAAAGAGTATCCTCTTGTGTAGCGTTCGTATTCGTATTTGTATTGATATCAGTCCGAAGGTCTGCCAGTGAGTCATCCTGTGCTATATTTAGATTCGTGGCAGTATTCAAATCTGTGCGTAAATCAGATAACGAATCTGATTGGTCTGCATTCAAGTTCGTAGCAGTATTCAGATCTGTTCTTATATTCCCAAGAGAATCATCCTGCGCGTTGTTTAAGTTTGTATTGGTATTGGTGTCTGTTCTAATATTTGCCAGCGAATCATCCTGAGTGTTATTCGTATTCGTGGCAACATTCAGATCTGTTCGGATGTTCCCAAGTGTATCATCCTGAGTATTGTTTGTATTCGTAGCAACATTTAAATCAGTCCGCAAGTCTGCCAGGGTATCTTCATTAACCGCGATGGCATCTGTAGCACGTCCGATCCGGTCGTTGTGTGCATCAAGGGTATCATCTTGAGTGTTGTTCGTGTTGGTATTCACGTTGATTCTGGTATTATGATCTTCCAGCGTATCAGCAACATCCGCCATATTAATAAAACTCATAACGAATTGATCAAGAGAATGACCATTCCCCGCGAACCTCCGGCCACTCATATAATAAAGATCTTCGAATGTTTTACTGACCGATGACGTATCATCGATTTGTCTGAAAATCATCCTCCGCCCGAAAGGTTCGGACCGCAACAGAACGGGAAGCAGTAAGAAAATCAATAAATATTTTTTCATCATATCACCTTCCATTTGCTTTAAAATTGAACCCTACTCCGTTGTTCTTTTTACGATGTCCAGTGTAGGTAAATAATTTTACAATAAAATAAACATCCGATCTGAATTCAGATTCATTGAAATTGCAAGCCCATTCTCCGGTAGCGTCCAAAGTATCTGTTGAAACAGTCGATCCATATTCATCTGTCCATCGAAGGTTTTTTACGAATACCATTCTTGTGGTATCTCTGATGTTACTTTGATATAATTTTAATACTGCTTTCACACTGTCCGCCGCAGTATTTGTATCGATGACAGTGGCCGTGATCGTGACATACGGCATCGTATAATAAATAGCACTGTAAAGGGAAGTATCATACTTTACATTATTCCATGTCACGTTTGCCGCAATCTGTGAATCCCCATATTTGAAGATATAAAACAGATCGGGAATGCCTCTGATGGCTGCCTCGTTTTGAGTTAAATCAGTCTGTCCGAATAACGGAAGACAAATCAACAGAATGATCAATAAATAAATTCTTTTCATTTTAACACCTCTTTTTAAAGTTCTCTCATTTCAAGAAATATCTCATCGTTGTTTAAATCTTCATGTATTCCATAAACAAAATATTGACCCTCACGCAATTTATCTGTCAGTGTAACCACGTCCCCGAATTCAAGATCACAGTTTTGAAGTTGTGTATAAAATGAAACCTCTGCTTTTCGAAGATAAAGCCAACTTATCATAAAGGCAAGGAAATTCTCGGCAGTCGCCGGGTCAACTATTCTGTCCAGATAAATGTGTTTCGTCTTTACAAATCCATAAGCTGAATATGATGCGTGAATCAGATCCCAGTATGTTTCTTCGTTTCCATGCAAATCAGATCCGGCAGTCATTGTACTAACATAATCAGAACTATACGAACCTTCTTCTGGATGATTTATGAAAGCCAATCCGTCATATTCCCCCGTGGCATAATTTAAATTATAATGAACATAGAAATCATTGACAACATCTTCGAGCGGAGAAAATTCACACCTGAAAGTCGGGACCAGTCCCTTGTCTGATTCCCTGCAAAGAACGTCATTCAGATTCATTGTTTTGACTGAGGTTCCGGTCAATGGCAGAGCTTTTATTGTATGATTTCCAAGATAGTCCATATAATAAACTGAACAGGCTTCAAACATGATTTCTTTGAATTCATCAATTGAATTGATTTTGCTTTTTATCTGATAGGCCATTTCCCATCCGGATCGATCCGTTCCGGTTAATAGATCAAAATCAGACGTTGTAATATATGTCGCGGTAACTCCCAAATCATCTCTTAAAATCTTCTCTAAAACGTCACCAGGATTTTCAACTAAATTAATAGCAGTTTTCCTGGCTCCCCACGTACCCCCGAACATCCGGCCTTTGGCTTCCACAAAGAATTTTGTTCCGGTATTTATTCCGAGAGATTTTTCAAGCATCAAGCCCATTTCATTGATATAATAATACATATCTGCAGTGGGAGTTGCGGCTCCTCCCCCCATTGATATTCTAAAAATACGATTGCTAATTAGAGTATCCCAATCTGTTATAATATCTGATAAATCAGCGAGAATTATATTCGCTCCGTTTGGGAAGCCTGCACCCGGTGACAAAAGATAGCTTTTGATATTATTAAAAAAGGCATTGCCTCCTCCAGATTCATTAACCTGCTCGGTTTCATCATCAGCCAATTTAGTTCCAATATAATTATAGGTATCGATATAAACTTTGGCAAACCATCCGGTATCGATACTCGTAATGTTGGCCATTACATAAAAATATATTTTATCCCATTCGCCTATTGTTAATCTGTGATCAGAAATCATTTTTGTATGTATTGCGGAAGTAAAAAAAACTCCGCCCATCAGCACAACTGAAGAACCATCAGCACGGGTTGTTTCGTCATAGTCAATCATATTAGCGCTATTATTCCAGCCGACAGCGGAATCTATAGACGTGAAAGGTAACGGATAATAAATTTTCAAAGAATCTCTAATTATAATTCCGCTTTTAAATTTAAAGCCAGCCATTCCAGAAAGTGGCGAAGCGTCATTTAAAGAATCATAAATATGAAATGGCAAAATTACATTTTGATTCTTTTCTCTATAAAATATCAAAGGTTTTGCAGTGTCAAACCATAAATAGCCCCAACTCTTAACTTCCTGATCTGAAACTATAAAAACATATTCCGGATCTGTTATCTGATAAACCGTATCATCAGCGACAGGAGCATCTTGCAATTTATCATAAAGAGAAACAGCATCAACAGAATCCTTTATTACAATCTGTCCTATTTGCCCTGTAGAAAGTCCGCCAATCAATTCCATTATTTTGTCAACATGAGAATCTAAAAATGGACTATTTGTTGCATCCTCTATTGTATTCGTGTCCCCTCCTGTGCAAGGGAAAGGCCCAAGTATCGGGTCGTCATCTTTACTGCAAAGAAACGCTTCAAAAAATCTTTGGCCAAAACAAATCGGAACTGGTTTTCCATTTGATTCATCCGGTATTGTTAATGTAGAGAAATCTTTTTCGTTTAAAAATGTCCGTGGTATCTCTTTGTGATCTGTCTCATTTACTTTGCACTTTATCCAGATATTTGATTTATCATATCCCCAATCATAAACTCGATAAGTATTGATTCTCAATCCGCTTGTATATAATGCAGGAGCGGCCTCTACTATGTGTCTGTATAAAATAACCTCTGCATTCGTCAACTCAATGGCAGAAAGTGTATCGTCAAAATAGTTGTCATAATTCAATAACTGAAATTCAATATCTGATACCTGCGCGATACCGCCCCCCTGTCTCACGTCCGCACGGATCGAAGCAGATCCGGCGCCTCCCATTGCAAGTCTGCCCTGAGCTTTATTCCATGCTAAAAGAGCGGTCGTGTCAAGAGTAGCAAAATCCAGAAGCGTAGAATCCTGACAGGTGACATGAATTACATAGAAGCAATTAAAACTTCCATTGATATATGAAGTCCATGCTCCCGGGAAGCTTTTCATGGAGCCACTCTAAGCGTAATAAAATACCGGTATCTATGATACGCTTCCTGTTTTTCAATTAAGTTCGTTTGCCAGAGATTCACCGTGACCGCTCCACCGTCCCCATTTCCTACATCGATATTTGTATCCGGCGTGAATGTAAAAGATGTTTTCATGAATTTGATTGTAGTTTTTATGAATGCCCTGAGACCAGTGAGATTCGCATGGCCGCTCATTATTTCAAGTCTGATAAATTCCTCATCGTATCCCCGGTCATAAACTCTCAAAGTTCCATCGGCTGCAATGCCAAAATTCTGATGTCTGCCTATTTCATTTTCAAAAGGCCACAAAGCACCAGTAAAAGTAATTGTTGTAGCACCATAAACGAATGTCATGCTTTCACCATTCTTGAATCGATTAAATCCTGAATTGTTTTTGCCAATCTGATTTTATTTTCTTTGACAGCTCGCGTGATATTATCTTGAGTATTCCGATCAACGTTTCCGCTTATATTAATGTTATCCCCTGCGATTGTCACCGAGGATGTTGGCATTTTACCAGTCTTGTTGATGTATTCCAGTCCCGGGCGTGTATCTGAATTTACAGATTTTGATTGTGTGATAAATTCATGCCTTTGAATTTTGGCAATTATTTCATTCGATTCCAGCCCGCCGGAATGCCTTTTCGGGATGGCGCCATAACCGCCCCGGGACCCTCCAGCCCAATCTACAAACCCGCCTCCGTGAAATCCGAATAATGCTCCCAGAATTGACCCGCCTCCCGGTACAAGTAATTTCAATAATGCACTCGCAGCGTATCGGGCTTCGGCCTGTATAATAGCATTAATAAAAGTCGTGACAAATGTTTTTGCCATTTTCTCAAATACAGATTCAGCTTTCCCGAAAACGTCATCCCACATTGAATTAAGTTCATCAGCAACGATCTGAGCCGATGCCATGAAAGCGTTTTCGAATGCTTTTGCAGATTCAGTGAGTTCTTTCCCAGGTTCCGCTTTTTCTTTGGGAATTTCATACGGTCCAACTGGCAGGTCAGGACGTTTCGTGAAATGAGAAAGAGCATCTTCTAAACTTTTACGTTCTGTTGCTTTAATAAAAGCATCCATATAATTATTACCCGCTTTTTCTCCGGCGTCAGCGATAGGGTCACCCCCACCTTCATCGCCACTCAAAGCATCACCCAAAGTATTTTTAATTTCAAGAGCACGATCTTTAATTTTGTCAGATAATTCTTTAGTCCATTTTGTAATAGAAGGTTCCAATTTTTCTGTTAATACCTTTGCAACGGAATCACCGACCAATCCAATGGCCTTTGTCATATCTCCCTTTGCCACAATCATCGCCGTAGCAAATGCTTGAGGAATAATTGCCATTGTCATAGATAGTTGTGCCAATGTAGCTCCGGTAATTTTTAAAATATATACAAGCATATCACTCCACATTTCACCCATTGCCTTGATAACATTTCCCCAACCTATATCAGCAAATTCGATAAATTTCAATCTGATTTTTTCAAGATAAGGCTCGAATGGCATTTTAATAAAATCACCGATAGCCTCTTTAATATCACTAATATAATTTTTTACTTGTGCAATTTTCCCACCCCATACTTCTAAATCTTTTTGAGCTGCCCCGCTGAACATTTTATTTAAAATATCCATTGCATAAGCAGTTTTTGCGGCAGTGGTTGTGATCCCAGCCTGTTTCAGTGCTGCTTCTTTCAGCGCCGGAATATACCGGCCAAGCATTGTAACCTCTCCAGCCATTGCCATGGCCACATATCGGGAGGCCGTATTTAAATCAAATAAACCTGTCGAGGCAATGTTGGCTGCTATTTTTGCCCCTTCAAATCCTTTTGATACGCTTCCAGTTAAAAGCATAATCTGTTGAAGTGAGGGAGCCAGTTCAGTATCACCAAATCTTGTCACAGCCTGCATCGAAGAAAGGTATTTATCTGATATAGGTTTGACTTTTTCGTATGCCGCTCCTGTTAATCCAATGGCCGTTTCAAGATGTTTAAAAATTTCCTCCTGTTTAGTTGATAAGCCAACAAATTCCTTAATATGCCGAATTGAATCTCTTGCGAATTTTTTAATTGCCATACCAGCGGCAGCGAAAGCAGCTACGATGGCTCCGGCAATGGCAACTTTAGCCCAACCACCCATTTTTGAAAAGGCATTTCCCATCTTGGATGTATTGCTTTGAACGCTCTTGCCAGTCTTATCTACCGAGTGATCAAGTTTGTCGAATTCCTGAGATGTTTTTTTGACATTACCGGAAGTTTTATCTGTTGCGATAATGTCTACTTTAATGGCCATGCTTTTCCTTATTCACTTCGTTTATTGATGCAATTATTATTTTCAAATCGTTGTATAATTCGTCTATTTCAAATTCTGATAATTGATATTTTCTGAAAATCAAAACTACTCTGAGACCATCTGAAATATTTCCAATATCAAAAGTACCGTCTTTATAAAACCCACCGCCTGACCAGAATGTTATTTCTTGAAAAAAGGCCCATGCTTTATTATTTTCGGGCATGAGCCTTACAAATAAACATTCTTCGCAAGGAGGGTCATTTTCCTTTTCTAAATATTGATTTCTACACGAAGCGCATCCATGCCCTTTTCCGTCTATCCACTGCTTCGTGTAGTCTGAGAGTTTTTTTCAGCCTCATCGCTTTTGACTGTTTTTACGCCCTTAATCAATACATCGATAAATTCTTCAACTGGTTCGGCAGGAAGATCATCCACACTGTCAATCGAAAAAGGGAATGGTTCTTTGCTGTTGGGTTGTTCAAAACCTTCCCAGCCCAAAAGAGAATATTCGAGCAAAGCCCTACCGACCGCCTTCATATCGGTGACTTCAACATTCCTTTTTGTCATTCTGGTATTGGTTTTCACCCATTCTTCTCTCAGGTTCCCCGGGACCCTTCGATAATAAAACTTAACATCCGGATCTCCGGAAAATACGTGAACAAAACGCTCTTTGTCTGAAATCGCTTTTAACGCCATCTTCTCCTCCGCTCATTTCTTTTTTTTAGGGCTTTTTATTGTAAGCCCTTTTCTCTTTGATTCATGTTCCTTGACGAGATCGATCTCTTTTTTTGTCGCATCTTTGGAACATTCAAGTCTTGTATAATTAACTACCGGCAGATCACGGCACTGTTCCGCCGTCATCCCGCCGGAAAGTTTCTTCCCGGTCTTGATGTCAATCAAAAATATCATCATTCACCTCAACTAAAAAAACCAATGATTCTGAAATAAGCCTTTTTCCCGCTCGCAAGCTCGGCATTCGCACCGGCATTGGTTTTTGTGTTGATCACAATCAGATGAGAAGTAATATCACCGAGAACATCAAACTGAGTGATATTCGTATCGTCACCGTATGCAGAGCCCACACAAAAAATATGAGTAACCGCATCCACATTGATTTCGTAATCGCCGGCCCCATTGCGGGATACATTGCTATCGAAAGCGGTATAAGCCGCTTCTTCCGTGGCTCCCAGATCGGACAGTGCAGTATAATCTGCGGTAACCGAATTCACATAGAGCTTGTATTTCATGGTTCCGGTATCGTTGTAAAGTTCGAGAACCATTGAAAACAGATGCAATCCGAGGATTGTTCCACCCCCAGCTACAAACTTATTCAGATTCGCAGCTTTTACTTCTGTTGACCCGTCTGTAAAAATGACTGCCATTTTATTCCTCCTTAATTTTCCTCAAGATAATTATATTGATTATCGTCTGTAATCACACAGACCATTTCAGCGTTTTTCTTCAATTCAATATTTGACCATTGAGCTGAGTATTTATCCGAACTTGGAATATAAGGAATCGCGGTATGAGCCATATTGAGAACTTCCGATCCCTTGATTGGAGCCTCGATTTTTTCAAGTTTTAAAGCGGAGAAATAGAATCCGAGATTATAGGTGCTATCAGCAAATACGAAAGACATGTACTGTTCCGTGTCAGCATCCAAAAGATCAAGATAAGTATCGGCATTATACCTGACAAAATCAAAACCGACTGTAATAAGCCTCTTGCCATTTCTCATGGGTTCCATAATATAAAGACCGGATACTGAATCTTGTACAATTTGCAACTGGTTATCGAGCGCGATCTCAAATCTGTTTATTCCAACGGTTGTTCCGGATATTTCTGTTGTCAATACACCCGGGAGAATAACATCTCTTTTATCTGAGGCCAGCGTCCAGTTAGCGGAATTATACGAACCTCTCGAATGTGAATATCCAACAAGATCGAATTCAATAGATACAGAATTTACTTCGCCGCGGATGATCATCTTGTTGACCATAACAGAATGATATTTCCAATCAGTTACGGCTTTTGCGAATGCCAGAACACCAGAACGGACTTTCTTATCGCCTGCATACCATACTCCGGTCCCAGTCCCCGAAGTATGTCTTTCCGCTTCGCCAAGCCAAGCCTCTCTGTGAAGATTATTATCCAATTCAAGAAGATGCTTGTATTTGGCAGAGACAGTTTCGGGACTGCCTCCATAAGTAGCTCCTCCGGTATTCGGATTTTCAAAACCCATGGCACTGCAAAGCAAGCGTCCTACGTTATTATATCTGCCTTGCAAACTCAAACCACCGGCCACATTCTTTGTGATAATATCCGCCTTTGCTCGACCCGCGCTCCCCTGAATAGTCGGATCCTGCTCGATCACATGATCCGCTATCATCGATTCAGAAACGAAAGGGATTTGATCCAGAGCCGTTATATCGTTCGCGCCCCAATCCGTTTTCGGATATGTAGACGTTTTCGGATCTTTCTTAAAGGAAGCCTTTGAAATTACTCCTAAACCTGTTGACATTTTATTTCCTCACGTTATTGTAATTCTAAATTCACTGGATATTGCGGTCATCGGCGTATTCGATGAATTCAGATAACAGTTCCCGGGACCTTCTTGAACCAATATTTCAGAACCGCCGATATTCATATTGAAGCCCTCACTGATCTCAAATTCAGGGATTTCGATTAAAAGCGTTTTCGTTCCATCAGTAAAATACAAAGTAGCCTGTAAAGGCGTTCCCGCATCCTTCCAATCCGGAATAGTATCTGCTGAATACCGTGGAAGTTTGACATTGAAAACAACGTCTCTTTTTCCGTTCCTTAAAGGATCCAGAGCATACCGGCTCAAACTTGAATAATCATCGGCCTTAAAATTATTCGTCAATTCGAGCGAGAAGCTCTCAGCATCGATGTTATCCCCTGAATCAAGAGCATCATCCTGATTTCCGATTCGTATGAATGATGCTGATACGGAATTCGAAAAAAGGACCTGTGAATAACTCGAAAGCGAAATAGACGGAAAGGCGGTTGCGGATCTAGAAGGAGTCATTCCAATAATATCAGTTGCAATTTTTAGAGCTTCGCCTTTATTTCCGGATATTGTCATCTTCTGAATTTTGGCAGAGTTGATTCTCCATCTCGAAACGGCCTTTTCAAATTCGATTTTGATTATTTTTGTATTGTTATCAGCAAGAGTATAAACACCGGTCGTATCGGTACCCATTGCGGCTTCAAGGATCGATCCGAAATTGTAATAATCAAGATCACTGTTCAATGCCCCGGCAACTTCTACGAGTCCCTGTTTCCCGACACGACGACCGGCCACGCCCTCCAGAGCCATTGTTTCTATTCTCTGGATAGTGGTTATCAGTGATTCATCATTTATCGGAAGCATGGTATCAACAGCAGACCAAGCTTCTCCCCATGCAGAGGCCTCTTTAATTCCGCATTTGCTTAAAACACCAATTCCATCTGGCATATCAAATCCCCTTTATTTTTAATTCGATAATTGTGACATCGTTTTCAACATCGATATTGGAATATGTGAATAATTGATCTGATTGACTGCCGCCGATAGTCGCACCAGATTGAGCGGATGTATTACTACAATTCACATTAGAACTGCAATCAGTTATGAGTGGACAAGTGCTATAACAATCAAGGGTTACTATTTCTCCATTTAACATCATGTTGTTATTATCATTCCATTCAAAATCGTGTATAGGGAAATGATATTCTGGCATTGGTTGTGCCTGTATTTTCTGTGCAACTTTTTCAAGTCTGAATTCCACTTTAATCAGACCGTTTTCTTTTCGGCTCGGATCGTCTACTTCTGGATTGTCTAAAGTTACGAATTGAAACTTCTTACCGTCCTGCATGGATTCAGTTACGAACCTTTCGAGATTCAATTCACTATTCGCATCAATAATGAAGTCCCCAAAATTCGAGACAAGCGCACCGTCGATCCAGACTTTTGCTGTACATTTCCGGTCGTGGTTGTTTTTTAAAAGAAGCTCGTATTCACTTTTAAACGGAACCACTACCTGGTTGTCTATCTCTTTGACAAACCCATTTTCATTTGAAACATTGACAATGAAATCGTTTTTACTGATTGCCAAAAGATTCACTGATAAAAGAATCAGCCCGATGATTAAATATTTAATTTTCATAACATTACTCCTTTAATGAAATATCGTTATTGAGTTCTTTTGATCTGTATCCTAATTCGACATAATGAACCAAGACACTGCCAAACATTCTTGATTCAATTAAAGTCACTTGAATGATTCCGATGTCATTATAATTATCATCATTGCCGGGTCTTGCTGTTTCCAGTAAATTTATATTCTGTCTGAATTTTTTGCATATATTTTCAATCGTTCTTTGAATAGCCAACTCTGATTTTTTACTATCTTCCAATCCAAGATATCCGCGAATTACCCATTGATAATATCTCATCGTTTCATTATTTGTGTGACAAACTTCGTTAGTGGATACCCGGGTGACGCACCAGGCATGGATTTTATGTTGAGCCGTTGTAAAGTTTGCAATGAAAGCATCCCACGAATTCGCAACCTTTTGATATTCGTATACGATACCGCTTTTTTTAATGCCGTCAACTTCCTCTAAAAGCTGAACAATCGCTTCTCTTTGAGCTTCCATGCTCATCGAATTTTCCTTTCGGCAGATTTTACGGCACTTTTAATCATACCTTTAATTTGATTCTTCATTTTCTTTTCGGCCGTCTTAAACATATATTGACCTTTTGTTCCATGTTTGGCAATAGCTTTTTGAACTGGATAAGCGATATTCTCATCGCCTAATTTTCTTTTGGCCCAATATAACAAGTGTGCAATGGGAACCCAGTGAGCATCTGTACCCTCTTCCAGAGCGTTGATATACGGAACTGCATTCCCGACTACACCAACATATTGATTCCCTCGTATGAAAGCAGATTCAGACCTGGTTTCCCTTCTCGCGTTTCCGGTTGCTCCTACAGATGTGGTTTCTCTAACTTCTCCGGCCAACAATTCCGCTGCAAAATTCAGAGCTGCCACAACATCCTGTCTGAGAAATTCAGGAAATCTTTTGAAATTTGTCCATTTTTTAACAACGATTTTCATCTTGTTTTTCTTCCGTGAAACATCAGTTCCCCGCCATCTATTCCCCTCTCTAAATCCCAGTCATCAAAATAGCAAGCTCCCGAAGGGCTGCCATCGTCTTTAATCCCAAGAGCGTCCGTCCAGCGCGTCCGGAATAGTTTTGCAATATCAGTAAAGTTGTTTTTCGTTCCCGTTCCATTAACGGTATCCGCTCCGATTGTGGAGTCTGTATTTTGTGAATATTCGGTTGCTAATTGCAAACATAATCTTTCGGCTGCCATATTACATAAAATATAAAAATCTGAATCCGGCACTGTATTCAAATCAGCAGTCAGTGTATGCCTTGCTGTATAGGAAACAACAGCGCTTTCACCCTCTCCGGGAGTGTAAAGCAGAAATCTCAAATACCAAGCCTCGTTTTCACTATCATAAAATATTTTAAAATCTTCATCCTCGATATAGTCAGGCGGTGTTTCTCCGCCAGGATATTCAACATTATTTACAACAGAAAAACCATTCTCCCATCCGCTCGGTACGGCCCACTGCTGAGTTGATCCATCCACGTCATCATCGGCAATTCTCCAATAAGAGAGTAATGGCCGATGTTTTGAATATACATCGGACAGGGCTTCCTGTAAGGCCATAGTCACGTCCGCCGGTTCTATCTTTACCTGATTTTTGAAATGCCGTTCGTAAAGATAGGTTGAATAATCAGAAAGTTTTTTCGTTATGCTCATATTAATCTTTCATCAACAAATCTATGCTAAACGTAAACGAAGGATCTGTACCACCGAGAACGTATTTCAAACGAACGTATTTCCCGAAATTACTGAATCTCACGACCTGCTTTCCGGTACCATACATCTGATAAAAGACAGTGTCCGGATCATCAAACCAATTCTCCAGATCTGGTGAGAACTGCAATGTCAAATCGAGCGTTGGTTCGGTCCCACTCAGGGCTGTTAAATTAATACAGGCCACACCTTCGTTAAACGAACCCAAATCTTTGTGATCGGTTTCACTACTCGCAGTCTTTGTACTCGAAGAAAGGAGAGTGATTATTTCTGCATATTTCCCCATATATTTATCCTCGAAACAGGAGGAAGAGACGTTCCCGCCCCTTCCCCCGTTTCACCTTTCTTTAGGTTCCCTCGTATTCGACAATGACAAGCATGGCGGGGAGTAAAACGCCATTACCAGCTTTTTCGATTTGTAGCGCCAGAACATCCCCATCGGAAAGCTCGGTATCGGTAACATCGATTTCGGTTTCATCCATATCGGCCATGTTGACGCCCGTAATAAGATCCTTATTTCCGATTTCGGTTGTACCGGCTCCGGCTGCCCCCGTATCCAACACATTCAGATTTTTCCTATCCGTGTCATCTCCGGCCACGTTATCCTGTGCCACACAGATGACTTTCGTAACCGTACACTTGAACGGCGCTGAAAATATCGGATAAACAATCGTTGCGGTTGCGGCAGCAACACTCGGGATGTGAGCGGTCATCCGCTGCGTCCCGGGAATATCGTGCGTACCAACTTTTTCTGTACTCATTTAGTATCCTCCTCTTGCGTGTATTTTGTAATGATAGAATCTACTTTTGCAGATTCAAGTGATTTCAGATCGATCATCAGACTATCTGTCAACTGAATGATCTGTTTATCGAGTCGTTTTGATAATTGACCGTTTCTGCTCGATAAATTCTGGTTCTGAATTAAAAGGTCAGTGAAAGCATCCTCCACAGATTTCCCGGTCTGTTGTAAATACAGATTGATCATAACGGATTGTGAATATTTGAGTCTCGTTTGATCCTCTTGATATTTACGAATGTCAACCTTTGTACTATCTGTTTGAGAATACAGGTTTCCAAAAATGAACAAGAACACAAAAAATAAAATAGAAGATGCTTTCATGATTTCTCCTTTAAATTAATTTACCAAGTCTTAGCTGTATTCAGGGCTATGTAATACGGTGTTCCACCAATGTTAATTCTTAATGAATGAGTTATACTAACATTTGCATCTGCTACTATAGTTGATTCAAGCATTGCATCTGTCGCAGCAGTAATACCGCTCAAATTAAATAGATTGGCACTTAAATTGAAGTCAGTCACAGCAGTAGAATTTCCATAAACTTCCAATTTCATAAAACCTGATGGAATAGCAGCATTGTAAAACATATCCATAGTTGCAGGACATTCAATGTCAGCCACAAAAGCATTGTATTGTCCGCCATTCTGTACGCCTGTTGGCATAACAAGTTCGGCATTCACAACGCTCGCTCCGCCCGTGGGAGCTTGAATGGCATTCATGTCAACTTTGAAATATCCAGCGTTATGTCCAGCCGCTTGATAGGCAACATCATTTTCAACATACAAACCAAAGTCTCCGCCTGTTGACTGCGCTGTACTGGTTGCTTTGATATAGTTGTGAAAATGATTTCCAGATGTAGAAGAACCAGCTGAGAAGATTTCAGTTGCTTGATCTGTAGTTGCCGCTAATACCATTGGAGTTCCGCTAACACCTAATCCAAGACCATCCTGCATTTGGCTCAATACCATATAACGTGCAACCTTACCAATATTAACACGCGCGGTTTGCTTTGTAAGCGATACCAGATGATCGGCTTCTGCCGTGAATCCATTCAAATAAAACAGATAAGCATAATCGTCTATGTGTTCCGCACCGTCACCCCAAGTCTCATATTTCATAAATGAGGTTGGAATAGTTACATTATTGATAGGTACAAATCCAGCTCCGCTTTCAGCCAATGTCAAAACAGCAACATGATATTCACCACCATTTTGAGCGGCATCGGGAAGCAAGATTTCGCCGTACAATGCATTGGCTCCACCAGTGGATGCTTGGTAAGCGTCCATGTCAACCCGTGACATTATACCCATAAATCCAGAACCATTTGCTCCGGCTGTAGTGGTTGCGAACAGACCTGCTAAATTAGCAGTTGACCCAGCTGTATTGGTATGGTTAATTTCAACTGCATAATTTGAACCCGTAGTAATCGAAGTCGTCGCGGTTATGATCATCGCATTATTCGCAGCTACCGCAAGATCAGCACTGGTAATACTGACATTTCCGGTTGTGGAAAGCGTTGTAAATGAACCATCAGCAGGCGTTGTACCCCCTACGATACCATCAAATGTTCCTGCGTTGATGTCTGCAGTGGTCACAGCGCCCAGATCGGCTATTCCTGAGAACACCCCAGCCGTTGTACTCCATGTACCATCGCCAAGAGTTGTGAACGTCCCTGCAGCGGGTGTCGTGCCTCCCACAGTTCCATCGAAGGTTCCCGCATTAATATCAGCAGTTGTAACCGCGCCAAGATCGGCAATCCCAGACATCGTTCCACCAATACAGCTCCACGTTCCATTGGTAACTGTGTCTGCTGTCAAAGAAGTGAATCCAATCAACTTGTTTGAACTCCAACGGGCAGTCCCATCCGATATACTGGCTACTCCGGTAAAAGCTCCGGCCGTACTGGAATAGGTTCCATCAGTGAACGTTCCGTTCATTGTGATATTCCCGATTCCAGTCATGACTCCGGTATCGCTAATTCCCCAATCGGAACTTGTGATTGCGGTTGTGGATCCATTATCACCAAGAGTCAACGCCCCTGTTCCGCCAGCCACAATTGTCAGGGCTGCGTTCGCATCGTTGTCAGCGGATGTCAGGGTTACGGTCCCGGCGTCATCCCTTGAAAATAATATGGTTCCATCAACCGCTTCGCCAATATCGATCGCGTTTCCATTGGCTCCGGTAATATCACCACCGATCACAGATAGATCCCCTGCGAAATACCCTATCCCTGTAGAGTCGACAGTAAACATTTTCGCTCCACCGACAGCAGCACGGATAAGATATAAATTTTTGTAGGGATTGATATTGACTGAATCACCGTCCGAGACAAAATAACCATAAGCCCATGTTGGAATCAATGATCCGAAACTGAATGCCGTTACTCCTGAATCGGATGACAACGTGACTGAATTTGTTCCGAAAGTGAAAATAAGATTTTCGTCATTTTCGGATAACTTCCAAGCGTTGTCAGTTTCATTCGAGAAATAGCCGTCATATCTGCCTACAATATCAGCAGTAGGATGCGGGTCTGTGTGATAATTCGTAGACCCCAAAACGAGCCGATCATAATTTGTGGCTCCTGCGAACAACGAACCTGCCAACAAAAGGAAGGCGATTGAAAACAAAAGAAACTTTTTCATTATTTTACCCTCCTATGTTAAGCGACTATGTTTCCGTCGAGTCCACGATAATCCACAACAGCACCACCAAACCAAATACGAACCTTGAACGTGATACAATCCGCATGGAACATAGATCCATAATCAGGTGCATCCTGTACGAACAATTCAGGCTCTTGTTTGTTATTCAGGAAACCGATTTCAATCGTCGGGCAGACATTCGGGTCTGCGGCCAGATACCAGTTGTTCACATCGGACAGATACGGAACCATGAGATGTTCCAGGTTAAATTTGGAAACGATGGAAGCGTCATTGTTTGCATTACCAGTCACCTTCAATGTGCTGGTTTCTGTGAAAGCCGTTTCCATGAGATCGATACCGTAAATCAGCGTTTTCGGTGTGATACCAAGTGGTTTCGAATTACTCATATCGGTCTGTTTGAGCATACGTTTGTAAGCGGCCACGATTGTTGCCTGGGTCATCGCTCCGGTTGCGGTATTCGAATGATCGGAATGGAAAAGAGCTACCGAATCATATATTGCCGCATTACCAGACAGAAAAGCAAATACAAACTCATGAAGCGTCTGAATACCGGCTCTGGCCAGTTTTCTCGGGATATTCCGCGCGACACTGACAACATCATTGATAATGGTTTCGATTGTCAAATCCTCAAGCCCGCCTCTTTTGGCCGGAGAGTAGGTTGCTTCTTCATCGGTCGGAGAAGTAAGAGGCTGATAGGTTCCGCGTTCACCCACAATCGGAAGGTTCGCATATCCGCCGTACCGAATCCGATGGTTTGTTTTTAAATCAGAAAGAGGAACAACGGAGGCGATTTTCCGCCAGTTATTCAGATCCGAATCGTTGTATTCTTTCAAAAGGGTGACGTGCATTGCATCCTGACAGATTTGATCAAACCCGGTGGTATCGATTGATTCATGCAATCGCACGAACCTTTTCAATCCTGGAGCGTTTTCGGTTCTGCCAGTAATATTCACATCGCCAGTGATTTGCCGATAGGCTTCTCTGATTGAGAAAAATGGCGGTGTTTCTCCAATCTTCGTGCCAGCAAAGAAACCCTGAAAAGCCTCGGTCAATTTGACCGCTTCATCCTTTGTCACGGTTGTGGAATCTTCCCCAAAACCAGAGACATTGTTATTTTTCGCAAAAGCACCGAACATCGTTTCAAATGATGCTATCGATTCCCGAAGTTTCGCAACTTCAAAAATCTGATCTTTGTACTGAGCTTCGATCAATTTCACCGCTTCCGGAGGAAGTTTCGTTCCTGACATGGCTTCCGTGAGAACCATCGAGCAGCGCAATTTTTCAACTTCCGCTTTTGCATCATAGGTCGGTTTGGCCGCTTCGGTTATTTTTACGGGTGTCCCCGGTACTTCGGGAGCTTTCACCTCAGGAACAACCGGCTTTAATGCTTCGACAATCCGATCAACTGACTTTCCGTCCATTGTTTTTTCAAGTCCCGTTTTCAGGCACTCAATGAGCTTATCAGGATCGGTTTCGTCTTTTACAAGTTTGAATTGTTCGGGCAGCATGGCCTCGATCAATTTCAAGATTTTTTCAATCATCTGTAAATCCTCCATTCCATTTTTCGATTCGATTAATTGTAAAACTTTCCCGCCGGCGGATGGGGATACGACCACATCAACAAAGTCAACATTGATAATTTTGTCAATATGACGGACCAGAGCTTCGCCCAGTCTTTTTACGCTTCCAATTCCATCGGCAACAATAGAGAATCCCACGAGATCAGTTTTCCCTTTATTATATGCACTCAACAGCATATCTTTTAACCATACTGCGGATTCCACAATATTAAATTCACCTACCAAAGATTTTAAGGCTTTATCCCAGGTAATATTTTCAAACCATCCAGTAATGTTTTTGGCAGATTTTCCATCTCCCGTAGAATGTTCGCTATCTGTTCGAGACATCGCTCGAACGCCTTCATATAAAGGAATCGCTTCAATAAGTGTTTCTTCCGGATAATAATTCCTGTTTGACGAAACTCCCGCTTCGATTATCTGGACCTTCCACTTGAAACCTTTTTTATCATCTGCACTTTCAATCAATTTGACTGAATCAGCTAATTTCATGTTCTTTGTTCCAGATACGAGTTCACTTATTCTTGATCCCCTTTTACTTTTGGCTTCCGCAATATCATTTTTCACTTTTTCAATCGTGGTTTTTTCTTTTACTTCTGAAACATCCCCGAATATCACGGAATTATTAACTTTTGTATAGGGAATCAAATAAAGGCTGTTTTTGTATTCACAGATAATGCTATCGGGATAAGTGAATCTTATATAAACGTATACCTCGCCACCTACCCTATCAGCCGGGAATATATTGCTTTTTCTCAGAGCTTTGTTGAGATCCTCCCGAATCTGTTCAAAACTACCTTCCGGAGCGTCAGCTTCGCTCAATTTCCAAATTAACTTCATATCGAATTCCTCTTATTTGAGAACGGTTCTTTTTTCCATGAGCCGCTTCCCCTGTACGACATATACCCATCTATCCGGATACTCTTTTTGAGAGAGAATCCTTTCATCCGGAGCCAGGTTAATTGTTAGGCCATTTTTCCCAAGCGTGACCTTTTTACCAACAACGACCGTTTTCTTCACTACAATAGTTTTGCTATCGTTGTTATCCGGATCGGAATTCACATCTTCGAGCAGATCGATCCAATTCTGTTCAAGTTTGCTTTTTTCAATTTTGATTTGATCCTTGATCAACATTTTAATCAACGATCCCCTGTTGGCATTTTTGGGATATTCGAGATTGAGCTTTCCGGCCAATGCCTTTAATTCTGTGATACCGAGGCGTGCCAGGTTATCATTTGTTAAAATGATTTCGCCTTCTTTTTCTTTGAATTGTTTAATAGTCATCTTACTGACCTCCTAAAAAGTGTGAAGTTTTTTTGGTATCTTCATTTTCCAATACAGCCATTCTTAATGTACATCCACATTGACAAGTTTCGCTTGCCGGAAGACGCGGATCGTGCGGCCCGTTGCAATCATATCCATTTACGCTATATTCATAATCGATAGGAACCACTCCCAGAGATTCCATTGCCTGATGAGCGGGGCGGGAATTCTTTTTATGAGTTGCCAGCCACTTTTTCCCAGCATCCGGGTTTTTCTCACCTACCTCTTTGATCCGTTCCCAATTAGCGTTATTTGAAGTTCGAGCCATTTCTGTTCTTACAATATTTTCTGCTCGTGCCACTGCGGAACCAATATATTTTTTGCTCTTAAGAGGCGGGATAAATGTTTCCAACGACTTCATAACATCGTATGGAGTTTTTTGACCCATCAAACCAAGCTGGACTTGAGTATTGACCTGTTTGGCCATATCAGCGGAAAGACCTGTTATCAATTCAGCTGCCAGGCTTTGAGATAATTGAAGAACGTTCATAGTCATATATGGTAATACAACATTTGCACCGGTTGCAAAAAGAACGTCATCAACTTGTCTTATTCCCTTCATGAAAGCTTTTTCCATCTTTTCATACAATTCATTTTTTGCTGCATTACTGAAATTTCTTGCAAGAGAATTTACGATAACTTTTACTTCATTGAGATCATGAACTGTCCAGTCTACGGTTGCGAATTTTGCGGCCAGCTGAATACGAAATTCTTCCATTAATTTTCTGATAGCGAGAACAGCGCCATCTTCAAGTTTACCATATTGGCGTCTTACTTTGTTAAATTCTCTATTGCCAGTTTTCGACATTTATTCTTTCCCGACCGGTAAAGTCGCGCCTTTATTAATATTCGGCTGTTTGGATTTTGTTCCGGCATTCATAAGAGCTGCAATCTGTTTGTCTAAGCCATTATCGGAATTTAAAATCATATTCTTTATTTTCTCTAAATCAGATTCCTTATAATCTTTGTTGTTTGAATCTTCATTCGATCCTTGAGCCTTTTCCCATTCTTCGGTTGCATCAATTTCAATACCGATATTCCCGGCAAGGTATGAGAGGAATTCAACGGCGGTTTCATCAGAAAGCCATCCATGAGTTTTGAATATTGCCAGACCTTGCGCGATTGTTTGAAATGCCGATGCTGTCTGAGCTACATCTTTCGTTGTTAATTCGGGAAATTCGTAAGTGACTTCATAATCTTTTATTGCTTCTTTCCCGTCCAGCTTTTTCAGAGATGTTTTATATATAAGCGCCTGGTCAATCACAAATTGAATAATTGTTTTCAACATAAATTTAATGTAATTTTGACGCTCTTCCAGCATCTTATAGGTAGGCCATCCCATTTCTTTTGATGTTGCCAGATTCGCGTCCGATCCGTCCCCAAACCAATGTAGAGGAAAACCCATCGATCCGATAATGTGAGTTCTGAATATCTTAAATAATTCAGACATATCGGATGATTTTAAATCAGGAGCTACTGCATTCCATTCCACGTTTTCATTATGGTATCTCACTGTCCCTGGTTTTGGTTTCCCATGTTCACGGGAATATTTTTTCACTTCTTCATCGGTTTTTCCTTTTAAAAGTACATCCCAAATGAAAATATTTAAAAACACAGATCGATCAATAACATTGAACAAAAATTGTTCGTATCCATCAAGCCAATCACTATTCGCAAGCAGATCCGAATATCCTCTTGTTGAATTCGGCATTTTATTTATTGCGAAATAAAAGACGTCACCTGTGAGCTTTCCGTATGTCGGGGATGTAGGATCTTCATCAACTGCGATTATTTTTAATGTTTTTGATTTGATCCCATGGCGCCCTCTTACTTTTATGGCCAACGGTTCTTCGATATTCTCCGGGTTTGTTATTACTTTTTGAACTGATTTTGGATCCAGATATCCGAGCCGTACTTTTCCATTAATTTCATTGACAAATACCGGATAAAACTGTTCTCCAAATACACAAAGCGCCTCTACCTTTTGATTGAGCTTTATATCCATATTGTTTTTTGGATCGTTCCAAAACGGATCGATGACTTTGGTTTTTAAATCTTCATCGGCTTTTATTTTTAAACCACCACCGATGACGAAGTTTTTAATGTTCCTGATTATTTGTTTTGCGAGAGGATTTTGGAGCCATAATTTGTAGCATATATCTTGATGGCGTTCATGGTTTATCGGAGTGAGGTCTCGTTTATAATCGCCGGATATTGGCCTGAATTGATCTTCGTCAATATCGGTTCCTACGATTGCCTCCCGAAGTTTGATTTCGACTAACTCGGAAAGCCTTTTACCAGTTAAAAATGTACGGTCCCGAAATGTATCGAATTTGGTTTTGATGAAATGAAGTAGGCTTTTATTGTTTGAGGCTTTATCACTCATGCCCCAATTATAAATAGATATTATTTAATTGTCAAGATAGTAGTCGTATTTCACGACTTGGATGAAGCTCTTAAATTTTTAGGTTTATTGAGAATATCGCGAACTGTAAAATGACTTAAATAATACTCTCTGCCAATCTGTTTATATATGCTTTTAGCAGTCCGAAAAGGTTGTCTATCGCTCAGAACTTTAAACCTTCGGCTCATATCGTGGTATTTTTTTATTGTCATCGATCCCAATTTTATCTCTTTCTAAAAATGTATTTCAGCATATATTTCAATGGCCAGAAGAACGTGCTTGGATATATGAAAGCTCTGATTATGAGAAACCATTTAGGCTTCATATCTTCATCTGAAAATTTGCTTTTTCTTTTAATCCAAAGATAAAAATATTTTCTTTTATTAGTTAAAAACCTTAGATCTACCTTCATGCCTGTAATCCTTTCTGGTATCGACATCGACCCCAACATCAACGGCGGGTCCCGTTTCCGGATAGTATGTATTGGCTAAAGAATCACCCCAATCTGTAGACCGTCCAAGACGTTTTTTTATTTTCTCTTTTGCTTCGATCAATATTTCACCATTGGATTTTGTTACGAAAGATGGCGCCGTTAAATCTTCAATCAATTCATCAATCGGAGGAATGGCCAGGTTTATCCCGTTTTTCGGATCCAGCGCATCTCTTATAGCCCACCATAAATAAGCCCTCATATTAGCGAACTTTCTTTCTCCTGTGAAATCAGTTAAGTCTTTTGCAGATTCTGAAAATTTAACGCTTACAGAACGAACCTTCTGCTCGATAAGTCTGGAATGCACTCCGGCTCCTTCGCCTATCGTATCAAGAAATGCTTGAGCGGATCCGGTTAATCGATTCTTTATCCGGCCGGCGTTTTCCATATGAATCGTTTCTCTCTTTTCGGGATTATGGAACTTCTCAGTTTTTTCTACAACGTTCCCATATCTGTGAGTATAAACAGAATAATCACGCCCCATGCCGGCAATGTCAACTCCGAGTCTCAACGAATCTTTTAATTCCAGATATTTCTTTATCAGGTTTTCGAAAATGTCTTTCCATCTTTGAACGCCATCCTCTACCCATGATAGAGGAATGAGTTGATCCTCCCCTTCTAATGGGAATTCTCCAATGACCTTTACAAGAAAGAGATCGTTTGGCCGATACCATATTCCATCGAATTCGAAATCATGGTATTTTTTACTTACTTCTGATTTGTCAATTTTAATACACCATTTTGCAACTTTTTCTTTTACCCATTCATAATCAACCTGGCCCGGGATAATAATTTTCTTCGCTTTCACATTCACGGCGTTCAAACAATTCAATATAAATTTTCCCTTGTAGAGAGGACTTCGAAAACTGTTATAAAATTCTCCGGATGCCCTGTTTGGGTTTCCTACAATAAGAAGTCTTGAAACTGTTCCGGTGAGTAATCCATCGATGGCATCAAATGTATTATCTTCAATACCGCTGGCTTCGGTAATAACTACCAACATATGAGGAGAATGATAACCGGTCCATGCTTCAACGGATCTATCTGCTGCCTTAAATCCTTCCAAATACCAATCGCTATCATAAAGGCCATCTTTTTCGTTCATGAATTTTATTTTATTTGTCAGTAAGGTACCACCCAGGGGAATCTTCGAATTTTTCCAGATCTTGCCGGTTTCAGCCATCATGATCCCCTCGACCTGCCGACCGGTGGGAGCTGTACAAATCACCTTACTTGGATAGTATGAATACAAAAAGCAAAGCCCAATAGCGGCCGCCACATAGTCTTTTCCTTTGGCGTGTCCGCTACGTGCGGTCGTTTTCCGGTTCTTATAAACAGACATTACAATGTCCTCTTGATCGGAATCCAGCTTGATCCCGAAAACGTCTCTACACATCTTGGGCCAGTCGTGGATATAATTTTCAATTTTAATATCAGCTTTTTTCATTCTTCATTTTAGATGTCAAATTATCAATCACCCTTCAGCCAAGCGTCTAACTCTGGCTTGCTATCAAAATAGAAATAGTCACCTATTGCTATTGCTTGCTCTTTAGCGGATAAATGTAGTTTCCTGTTTTTCTGATATGAAAAACCAATATCGTTTCCACTCGTTTTTATTCTATACCGCCCTGTCTCATACTCATAACCTATAAATTCAAAAGTAGTAAGCATTCGCTCAAATGTTTCACAGGATGTTGCGAAGTTCTTGGGTTGCCATTCAGCAGCGATTTCATGTGGGTTTGTTTTCATCTAAAACCTTCCTTTAGCTTTTGAAATATTGTTTTGTGAACTGTGCAAACGTAACTCCCTGGAAGATGTTCACGTTCCCCGGTTCTTCAATCCCAAGCACCTTACAACGTCTCTCAATACATTGTAGAATCCCAAACAGAAAGCGCGGATCCCCCGCGAGTTCCCACTCCTGCAGGGTTCGTTCCTCAGACTTATTGTCTACACTTTTTGATCCGGTTTTGGTTTTTATTATAGTAGGTTTGTTGGATCGAGATCTCAAATATTTTCTTTGCGTAGTTCCATAACTTCTTTCCCATCCGGCCCAAAACTCTCTTTCAACTCGATCGATTTTCTGTAATTCAATTATTTTGGATCTGGATATATCAACATTTCTGGACTTCACCCATTCGTCTTGGATTTCTTTTAAGTCCCTGCATATTGTCGGTTGTGATAATGTTATCGAATGTGAGGTTTTTAATTCATCTTTAATAGCATGCTGTGAATAACCACGAAGATATAAATCCGATTCAATTTTTTTAGCTCTCGCTCTTTGAGATGGTGATCTTGATTGTTTTAATTGTTTCACTATTTACTCATTATTCATTATTAGAATTCACTCTGTATTATCGATCACCATTCAAGTAGGTTTCATGTTAACGGGTTATTTTTCAATAAATTATTTGAACAATTATCAAAATGCCATGAATTTTCGCCGATGGCCATATCTGTAACATACCAACCGGTATGTTTAGATTTCAGAAAATCAACAGACCACCAACCATGAAATACATTTGATAAATAAACCCCCATTCTATTAATTATTTCTTTATCTTTTTTGTCTAATATCTGTACTTTTTTAATTAAATCAGAATTTATATTTTCAAATGCTTCATCGGGCCAATAAGGATGCTGACATAATATCTTACCATTTTTTATAAAAACTCTAATTTCTTTTGTTATCGGCATATCATTAAAATATATAAACACTTTTTCTGTTTCAATAAATTCTCGAATAGCGAAAAAATTACAATCTGTAAATCTATCAATGTTTGCCAGCGCACTTGCTTCAAATAAATTTGCTACATGAGATATAATATTCTTTTTGTTTTCTAAAAAACAAGATTCTTTCCAATCCCATTTATTGCTTAACATTTCTGTTCTTAAAAAAACAGGTACTCCTAAAATATCTATTGCTCGATCAAGCTCATCAAAGAATCGATTGTCTTCTTTTATAATTCCTTCATCAATTATATGACATAAATCTACATCAGCATTTATCATAATCGTTTTAGGAACCGGGAACCCCACATTTTGAAGGCGTGGCAGCCAAAATGTAATACTATTCATTCGCATACAAGTTGGACAAATATCATCATTTACAATCATAATATTTGAATGAAATGGATTGTTGCATCTTAAACAGTTTTTTGTAGTTATTAAAGATTTCATTTTATATACTCTTCCGTCAATATACAGTCAAGTTATTATTAATTCAACTATTTTTATTATTTATTACCAGAAATTTAAAATCAATCGGATGGGATGCTGATAGTTCGGCTTGTAAAATCATCCGGGCAGGACACTTTTTACATTGGAAATAATACACAAATCCATTTGATCTTACGGACCGCCACTTGTGAAACCAACAATCCCCTCTTTGTCTTTTACTTTTAAATTTTTTCATTATACTTTCTCCAATTATTTCTTTTGACTTTTTGATTTCTTCGGGCTTTTTCCCGCCTTCTGCTTTTCCAATCTCTGTGTTTTTTTCTTTTTATATCATCAGCTCTGTTCCTGTACTTCATCGATCCTTTTCTCCTTTCGATTATAATTCTTCGCAATGATAACGAACCGAATCACTCCGAGCGGATGGTGGCCAGTAATATGGTGCTATTATCATTTGATCGTTTAAATAAAATGTATCAACTTTAGTCGGATAAGCTCTTACCGATATATAATACAATCCAGTATCCAAAAGGGTAGTTTCAAAATAATCTTCCTGCCCTATATCCAGATGATAATGGTGGATATCATGATCTAAAAATATTTCAATCCCGCATCGATCCTCTTTATAGTAAACCGGATCCCACATTACTTTTATTTTGCTTTTTCCATAGACCTCGTATTCCCAGGGGACTATTTTAAATATCAGAGAATCAACATAGAATGGGAGTGGAACTGCATAAGGAGAATCCACCGGGACCGGGATATGCTTCGTATTGAATATTGTATCTAACCTGCTCAAATCATCCAATCGATTCAGAACTTCATTGATGAGTTGATCCTGCCGATCTTCAATGTCATCCATTCTATTAAAGCAACTATCCTGCATATACTGAGAAGAGGCCGCGATACCAAATAATATATTTTGTCTTGTCAATATATTATCTTGAATGATTCTCAGTGAATCAATGCTCTCTTTTGTCCCTGGCGTTTCATTTTGTTTATTACAATTCACAACAAATAATATCAGTGATAAAAATAATACCTTCGTTAGTTGCGTTTTCATTTTGAACCTCCCATTGATCGTTATTTTCAGGAAATAAATCTTTTATTTGATAGACGATCGTATCTTTGTGTGGATAAAATATAAAAGTGCTATCAGTAATTGCAAATATTCTTCCCCCAGACTGGCCCGAAAGAAGCCACTTAAATTCTTCTATCATATTTATGTTGTTATTTTCTGATGGATCTACATCCTTTTTTGTTTCTGAATTATTATTAGAAGCGCCACAAAATATACAGAAGCACCCAAAAAGGATAAGTAAAAAAACGATTACTTGTTTCATATGCGCCTCCAATTATTTATTATTGTTTCGCAACTTTGCAAATGTGATTTCCAATCTCGCCACATTGACGAGTTGGCCGATAGACTTATTTATTGATTCTGCCTGTTTGATATACCCTTTGTCTGATTGTACTTTTTTAATATTATCGAGAATAACAGCTTTCAGATTCAACATTTCGCTCCCCTTTGGAACGATCTGCAACGAAGTTATTTCGATCTCGTCCTCGACCGGTAAAAATTGCTTTAAAACCGATTCCGCTTTTTCAAGCGGAAAACGAAACCATTTTTTGTCTGTTACAATTGTCAGTTGTCCATTCAAATCATAACTCAATATTTTGTAAATTCGCGTGTCATGCATAAATGAATGACCAACCATGCTGTCCAGTTTTTCATTTACTTTCATTGATGGCTCTCCTTAGTTTTAGTTGTATTCGTTTAAGCTCGAGTAGCTCCGGATATTTTATTAATTCTTTTCTCAATTCTTTATCGGTTCTACTGATACATGAAGAAATGTATTGATCATTATCATATACTTTTCCACTAGCCCATGTTTTTTTATTTGTTATTCTTGCCTTTTCATAATTCCTATTTCTATTCATATTTTCTTTTTTTGTTATACATCCAAGATTCTCAATTCTGCAATCTGTCGATACCCCGTTTATAAAATAAATTACCGAACTGGCCGGTATAGTTCTGTTGTTTTTTAGCCAGATATATTGATGATAAAGCATCCATTTATTATTTGATATTCGTATCCATTTATAGGTGCCATGAGGGCCTTTTCGAATAACTACACATCCATCATATTTCAAACTTGCCGGTACGTGACCTTTTTTATATTCTGTACTCCTAGAGAAATGTACTCCCTTCATTCCTTTAGTCCAGGGCGTATGGCCTTTTTTGAACTGGTTTAGCCTTATGAGTTTCTTTCTTGCTTCCGGAGTTCGCTTTAATTTCATTTTATACATACAATTACTAACCTGGTGCTTACTTTTTCCGATCGAATCTCCGATCTGCAAACAAGACATTTTATTCAAATTCTCTTTGAGAAATTCAATCTCTAAATCAGTCCATTTATTCGGTTTTTTATTTGCCATTATGTTTTTTGGGTTCTCCTGATCCAAGAAGTTTTGAAAAATTCCCCTGCTCTATAAAATGATCATAAATAGTTTGATCGTGTTTTATTAATATGTATGGCATAAAAACTTGTTCGAATTTTACCATCCCAATATCAATCATAGCAAGTTGTGATTGAATCCATTTATAAACCTGACGCCATGCAACTCTCCGCGCCTGGTCTTCGGTCCGGATGTATTTTGTTTTTTTGTTTTTTGCAAGATTCCAGAGTGGAATATGATTTGCCGGGAGTTTAAATGGAACAAGTTGATCATTCACAATAACACGAAAGCTGACTGCTGATATATTTCCAGAGTCATTATAATTTGTGAGAACATCCCGAACTTTGTAATCTCTCAAAAGAATCATTATTTCCTGAATCGTTTCTTCTGGTTCTTTTTGAGTGCTTTCCATGTATAATGTTTTCATTTTTCAAAATCCTCCTCCGAGTAAGTATATTCTCTCGGCTGCCATCGCATTGCTTTAACGCGTTTTAAATAAATTGCCCTCTTCTAATTATATTTCTAACATTAGACCATGAAATATTATACTTTTTACCAAGTTTCTTATAACCGTTCCTGTTTTCAATATATTCAGCTCTAATTTTATCTGCACTTTCTTTTGTTATTTTACATATACGGCTGTTCCTTATATTTTCTTTTGGAGTTACAAATCTACAATTATTGGGTTCATAATTACCATCGTTATCAATCCTGTCTATTTGCAGATCTTTCCCCCATCTTTTTATCGCCCAATCATAAAAAGCCTTATAATCAGTTCTCCAGACTGAGCATATAGTAATCCCACGACCGCCATAGTGTCTATATTGCTTGTGTTTAATATCACAACATCTTTGGATCATGTTATACCAAGTATGATAAAGTGGATGATTGCTTTTCCCGTGCGTTGTTTGTCTCTTTGCTAAAGATTCAGATAGATAACATCCACAACTTTTGGTATGCCCGGTACGAATATTATCACCACGAATAACTTTATAATTACCACAATCGCAGAGACATAACTACATGGAGTTATTTCTCGAGTTGTTTAATTCTCGCGATACGATCTTTAGTTTACCATATCTATTCCCGATTATGCTTTTCACCATTTTCATATCCCACAATTTTATCATTTTCAACTGCATATAACATTGTTCTTGGAGTCCAATATTTCATTTTGCCTTTTCTGTTTTTTAAAATTTTTCTCCATCCGATCAGCATCAAGGTTGCACCATTTGAAATCCAGTCCTCCGATTCGATGGTTTGCAATATTTTTTTATCATGTTCTGAAAAACTGGATCCACATGATTGTACCCCAACGATACCGGATCCGGTCATTGCGATAATATCAATGATCCCGAACAGATCTTTTCTTTTACCGCCCCCGGGATGCCCGGGTATGTTGAGCCATCTTTCGACAATATCCGCTTTCCATCCTCGCGCACGGATGAGCTTCAATGTCCGCTGCGTATTACTGATTCCTTTTGACATTTTATCTCCTCTGTTTTATAACCACTGCATGGTACGGACGAACTTCACACCGCACATGCAGATGTTATGCGCTTTCGTGATTAACGCAACCATAATTCTCGCCTGTTATTAATTCTGCCCTATATTCACTACCATCAACAACGCATGCTCCTGATATTTCTGGTCGCTGGTAAAATAACAATTTAGGGCTTTTGCATCGTCTTACTTTATGACCAAATAAATTCGCAGCCTCTTCTTCCGTTTCGCATTGATCATAATCATCGCCTGGCTTGTAGGGGAAAATAATTGTATCGTATTCATCATGGTCATCTATCAACCAACATTTACAAGTTTTACAAGTTTTCATCTTTATCTCCTTAAAGTTAAATCAGCGCATAACCAAGTATTCAACACGGACAACCCCACACACGGCTCCCGGCCATTTGCCGGTTAATACAACCGTTGTGTCGGACGGCAACTTTCATTTTCATTCTTGCAACCCACCGCCAATCACTTCTTCGGCAATTTTATCAATTTTAATTTCAATTCTTTTCAACCTCTCAACAGTAAACGCAAATGTCAGTATTAACCAAATGCCAATAAATCCCGCTATTACAAATCTCTCTACGCTTGCATTCATACCCAACACCCCTTTCATTTTAAAGTTTCTTTTTCACGAGCTCCGGCGTTCTTAACTGCCGTCATAATTTAAATCCAAAATTTATAATACTGCTTTTAATATTTTGAATAGCCCTGAAATCATAAATATTTTTTCCGCGTTTTCTTAAAAGCAGGTTCAATCTTTTTCTCAGAGCAACAACCCAGCACGGTTCTATTTCTTGAATGATGCTGTCTGTCTCTTTAAAAAGTATTCTGCCAAGAACTTCCATATCTTCGATGTGTTCTTTTTTGATATAGGCATTGATATAATTCCAGTACGGTTTTTCAAATATCTTTCTCAAATATGGATAAGCGCCCTTTCCCATATTTTCAGTCGGGATCCCCGCTTTCGTTTTCCCAACCTTTTTTATCCAGTTTATAATCGATACTATTAAATCATATCCGTACTTGCATCGATACTCGCTGGCCAGAGTTATCCAGTTTTGGTTCTTATCGAAATACAATAGCATTTCCGCGATTTCACCTGTTTGTTTTCTTTTGTCAATTTTCAATTCAGATCCTTGATCTAATATTAATTATTATCTTTTCAAATAATTAATATTCATTTTCAATTTCATTTTCCATATGTTAATCATATGTTTATGATGTCTTATTAAGCCTATTGTCTCTTCTTGATGCACTATAAGCCTTTCTTTTTATTATACTTTCAGCAACCCATTCTATCTGATAACCGCCATCAATTTTTATGAGTAATGTAAAAAAGTGTTCCCTTTCGTCTTTTTTAAGACGCTTTGTGAGAAAGTTTAGTTGGTGCTGTGTTATACATATGTTTCTCATATGTTCACACATGATACGGTCATAAGCGACTTGGGCGGCTTCGCTTAATAATTGTGTATCCCTTAAATAATCACCAGGGTAAAATAAGAACGCAGGGTCTTTGCCCATACTATATAAGCCTTTTGTTAAGTGTTGGATGTAATCTTTTAATAAAATACTTTTCAAGTTTTAATCTGTGTTTATTTATGAATCTTATTTTAATTAAGAATTTTTTTGATTTAAGACGATTATAGATATTGTGTGCGGTTATTCTTCTTTTAAGATTGGTTGATGTCCCTACATATAATAATTTATAATTATTTCTAACTGAGCTATAAATATAAAAAGCATAGCACCCAGCCATTTCTGGGATATAATTAAAATTAATCATGATCCATTTTTTATAATGGAATTCTTGATTATTATTCTGCATTTTCTTTTTGAACTTTTTCTCGGAGAGTTAATTCTACAAAGTGGGATCGGTTTCGATATTTGCCGTTGCTATCAGCAACGTATTGATCAACATCTTTTATGATTTGATCATCGATCATAACATTAAGTGGTTTTAACATAATTATTCCTTTCTTGTTTTACAATTTAATATACTCAATATTTAATTTTTTGTCAATACTTATTTTCTCTTTTCACACTTCGGGCAGATCCTTTTTTCTTGACCAGGTGGAAAATCTTTATAATAGTCCACTCTTATTTTTCCACAGTCTCTATAAACTTCAAAAGTCAATTTACATTTAGGACAGCGGAATATGCCCTTGATTAATTTTGTTTCCAATTATTATTTTTCTCCTTTTCCACGAAAATATTTTTCCAGTCTCGAATCCAGTTTTATGAGATCCCGTTTTATAAAGCGGTACCATGAGTTTGAAAAGTGGTATCCATTATTTCTTAAAATACAAAGTGGCGCCTGAATTTCTACTCTGGTTAGATTAAATACTTTTATCAACATAAATGTAATCACCCGGATTTTTTGAATTGCATCTTTATTATTTAAAAGCCATGCTTGATAGTTTGTTTCAGATTCTAATAGCTTTTCTTTTGGTAAATTTGCTTGACGTTGTTTTTTGATTCTATTATGATAAATAGTTTTGCAAGCAGGGTGTCTTTCAGCGTCCGATCGCATTCCGGCTGGGAGCGGTAACTTGCATTCTTTACAGATTGCCATAATTTATTCCCCAAGTATTATTCAATATACCATTTTTGGCCTCAATAGGGGTGTATATACCTCTATAATGAAATGGCCGTATGGTTTTATGGTAGAACGTCTTAAATGTAATAAAAATAAGGATCATAGATTTTTGAATGTCGCTTAAACTGAATAAAATATTTTATCATATTTCATGCCCAAGAAGAGCATCAAGGCATGGCATTTAATTTTTATAGCGCTTTCATATTCCTTGCCCTTACCTTTGTTCCATTCATCTCCTCCAATAGTAACCTCGTAGGGAATCGCGTTTTTCGATTCTTTTATTCTGGCCCTGAATTGTTTTGTTTTTGTGATAAAGACTTCTATTTCTAATTCGTTATTCATTTTAACCTCATAAAAATTAACAGGCGGATGTTTGCGGGCGTATCCATGTCCCCAACGTCCTTACGGATAGTTGCATCCGCCTGAAAATATTAATTTGATCTGATATTCAAACCAGATTCTTTTTTACTGGTAACGCCCGGGATAACAATTGCCCCCTTGGTTGCTGCCATAACTTTATTCAAAGCAGACATATTAACATCAAGATATTCCATCGGAACTTTCCCGGATGCAACCGCTTTAATCAACATCATTTTATTTACAACTTCCGCTTTCCAAGTTTCCCTTGTTGATATCCCCTGGACCTTTTCTACCGGCGCTGCCGTTCTCGCGGAAACGATTGGAACTTGGCCGGTAATGATTTTCTCAACGAGTTTTGGATTTTCCTCTTTCTCTGCATGTCTGATCGCTTTTTGTTTTTCAAAATCATCAAGCCGTTTCTGTTCTGCTGCGAGTCGTTTTTGTTCTCTCCGGTCCCAATCCAATATCAGATTTCGGCATTCAAACTCAGCTCTTTTTGGTTGTTCGTCAACCTGATTCTTTTTTGCGATAAGATTTTTATGAAGTTGATAGGCCATGTCAATTTCCGGTTTGAAAAATTCTTCAATACGAGCCCTGATTTTTTTCAGTTCAACTACATATTGACCAACAGCATGAGCTTCAGGATTGGAGGTGATTTTAATAATCCCCGGATCTTGCTTGAGAGCAAGGTTAATTTCCGGAGTGATTGCTTCTGCCGAGGAGTCGGGAGAATTGATTTGAATTTTCCTTTTACCGTTTTCCATGTTATTAATTCCTCTCTTTCCAGTTAATAAGTTTTACGCAAGCGAGCCAGGCGGACTTGTCACTGAGATCATTATCGTAAATCTCAGTTTTATAAGTTCCGTTTGACCGAAGCGCAACATATCCTCTTTTGACAAATCTTCTTTGGCATAATGAATATGCCATTGTTTGGAGTCTCGTAACAGCTTGAGCCTCATTTGTTTTAATGTCCAGAAGAAAATATCCTCCGGGATATAAAGCACAATTATAAATAAGTCTATCGTATGTTCCTTTATAATCAAGAGATTTATTTTGCACTCGTTTTTCAATATGAATTATTTTACCGCCAACTTCATTCCTAAATTTTATCCAGCCGTTTAAATATTTTTTTATACGTGGATCCACGCTGTCCATATACAATGTATCCAAATCATATTTAGCGGTGACAGAATGTACTTCGCTTCCTCTTTTTAAATAGAACTGCCTGTCTATTTCTGGTATATTAAATGGCCATTTATATAGACCGCAATCATTCAAGATTTGAGTAACATGCTTCATTATTTAAAAGGAAGCTCTGTATTATCTCCTACATCCACAAGATCATTATCGTTAGGGATAATCGGTAGAGCGTCTGAATCAAGATTCTTTTTAGACAATCTTACAAATTCGTTTATCTTGAATTCTAAATGCTTATAAAGGTCATCGATTTGCTTCCCGGTGAGATCGTTAAATTTCTTGATAGCAACTCCGAATAATTCAAAAGTGTGAGCATCGAGAATCACATCAGCGCCTTTAATACTTCCAGCTTTGTTGATAAAAAACTCATGGAGGAGTATGGCGCGCTTTCGCTGTTCTTTTGTAATTGAGACTTTTATCGGTTCGTTGTGTTCTTTGATATTAGATAAAGATTCATCCCAAAAAGGTTTTGCATTTTTATGGCGCCATTGATAGCAACTCGGTTTATCAGATCCCCTTTTTGATGTTTTGTTTCTCCACACTTTCACAGCGTTTCTATCTGTCCATTTTTCTATAAATCGAGGTTGCCATAATTTCTTTGCAATCCCAAGATCCTTACAGCATCGAGTAACACAATCGCTTTTTGCGCCCTCATAGGCGGTCCCCCAGGAGGATTTCGGATTGCTTGGGAAATATTCTGCCTCTCCGATTGCCTGAGATATAAAACATCCACGAATGTACAAGCTCCCAATATAGAACACTCTATTGTTTTCTATTTTTGTGGATTGCTGAATAATGACCCACTGGCCATGGCCGAATGCTTTATTTAAAACATCCCGATAAAACACTTGAGGAAGATAAACAATCCCATCCGGCCGGATATTAATATCGTTTTCGTTGATGTTTCTCAAAAGGATCTTTTTTTCATCTTCTGTGATTGTTAATAGAGAGGCATTTTGAAATTCGATCACCCCGGATCCGGCCGATTCAATTTTTTTCATGATCTGATTATCTACCAGATCCTCTCCGTCAATTTTTTTGACAGCTGTGTTTTTCTTTTCTTCCATTGTCTTCTCCGTTTTTAATGACCTATTTTATTCTTGAACGATTCCCATTTCTTCAATCAACTGACATACTATATTATAGATCCGATCTTTAACGTCTTGAGTTTCTTCGACAATTTGATCGTCTTTTATAATTCGTTTGACGAAGCCGAGTTTTCCACAGCAGAGAGAGCATAGATCGTAAGATACGTAAATTGATCCGCTTGTTTGGAAACCGCGCGGATTGTATTCAAGTTTAACCCTGTTCAAATCATCAGATTTTTCAACTTGATGTTTGCATTGATCACAAAAAAATGTTTCCTTTTTCATTAATAACCTCTTTCTTCAAAGTCGTTAAAATCATTCATCTCAATTTCTTCCTGAGTAATCGAATGATTGCAATCATCTTCAATGCAAACATAAGATCCAGATGAATCTAAAATATGAACTGTGTCCGTTTCGCAATTCGGGCAGTGAGTTTCGATTTCTTCGGTGATACGACGTCCAGGCATTATCAGCAGCCTTTCGTTAAAACAACGATTAAGTATCCAATTAATGCTAAAACTGCATATGTCATTAAAACTAAACCAAATATTTTATTTCGCATCATTATTAAAATCCTTTTATTTCTGTTGTCTTATTAAACCAATTTTGTTCCCATCGATAGATCATCGATACAAGAGAATTAACAGAACAATCTATTTCTTCAATTGCAAGAGTTGATTTTTTATCAGGACAATTAAAATGGATTAATCCTGATTGGATCCCGGAGAATATTAATCCATGATTTTCAGCAGTTTTAATAACAGCTTTTAAGTTGTCCATTAAATTTGAGCCCTCCATAAATCAATAAGAGATAATTGATGAATTGGTTTTTCGGGCTTTAAAATTCCGTGGTTCTTGCCGCCACAAATACAGGTGCATTTTTTTGACTGAGCATGTTTGCATCTGTCTGTACAGGTTATTTTTCTTTTGTTGGTCATGATTCAAATACCATAATGAGCTTTCGCGAACATTTCTCCTACAGTGCAAATATATTTTGGCTCATCCCACCAGTCAGAATATATTTCCCAAGATTCATCGATATTGATTCGATGTTTCATATTCCCAATATCTATCAGCATTGCCGCCCAATCTGGATACCGGGCGGCAGGAGTTTTATCAATAACAAGATAGTATTCCATATTATTCTAATTTTCCGAATTGTTTTATATCAGATGCCATTTTTGAATATTTCTCAATATATTCTGGGAAAGCATCACAAATTCTCTTGAAATTATCGGAATCCGCTTTCATAATACAATCAGCCAACGAAACGACAAAACTCCCGCCGTATCTTTTCATGGCTTCAACCACTTTTAATTTCATATCATGTTTCATTTTGGTACCTTTCGTTATTTATTCTTGTGTTAAAATAGGTTCAATTAATTTAGCATCTTCTAAGAGCCAGTTTCTCCATATTTCCCAAACACCCTCACGTTTCTTTTCTTCGGGAGTCAGCATTTCCGGTATCTTCTTTCTGGCTTCGATCAATGAATTTGGAAGTCCGATAATGGCTTTACGCTGGCCGTTGTTGTTGTGGATTAGGGTGTACATATTTTAATTGGTTTTTCCTATTATAAAATCATCAACTTTAATAATGATAGATTGGACTTTATTTATTTCTTCTTTATTGTTAATATCCACGCCAGATTTTTTCAATATATATTTTACCCAAAACTTATCATCTGCAAAATCTTTGTGGAATAAAATAATTTCCTTATTTTTATCCTCAAGAAACTGGTATCCATTTTTAAGATATTTAATTACTGGAGACAAAAACATACTATGTAATCTACTATGACAGGCATGACATAATTGGTTTTTGTTTTCTGGAATATCCATACCGCCTATACTTATTGGTATAACATGATGATTATGTTCTACACGTTTTAATTGACATAGAGTGCAATATGGTCTATCTTTGTTTTTCATTTATAAATATCCTTTCTGTAAAATATTATAGCAAATCACTTGCCAAAGTATTTTCAAGGCTAAATCAGAAACACTAAAAACAAAAATACTACAATTTTGTTGCCGTTAGCCTCAAAACCATAATTACAAAAATGTAGTAATTTAATATTGTCTTTATAAATCTAACAATATTAATAATTTATCAAAAACAAAATAATTACAATTATGTACCAAATAAAAAATCCCCCCTGGTTATATCAGGAGGGATTTCCGGAGAAGAGAATGAATCGGGTGGACTATTTTATATTGAACATTTTAAAATTCTTTAGCCAGGTCTTTATTGCGTTCCAGTTTTGGACAATTTTGCCGAGCCATTTGGTAGATTTGAATAGACCTGCGGAACATGCAAAAGCGATCGCTCCGGCGCCCAGAGAATATACCAAACTAATTTCATGATATTTGAAGTATCCGTATCCGAGCGATATAACAAGCACCAGAATAACCGCTGGCCATCCCTTAACTCCACCGACCATATTCCGAAGTAATTTAGTTGCTGTTATGATCAAACCTACAGCCACAATAAATCCTTCATTGAATACGATGGATAGAAACGGGGGGATGGTGACAATATCATCCTGAGCAAAAAGAGGAACGGCTAGGACAACGATAAGAAGCATCGCGAGAAAAAGCACCTTTTTCATGATTCGACTCCTGTTTTTAGGGTTTGAGTAATATTATGCCTTTTGTTTTAATATACCAATCGAAGGCAATTTTCACAATATTAAAAATATAATTCACAATTTTTTTCCATTTTGGCGGGGCAGTCATTTTTTTCTCAGCCGAGTATTGACTGACGCCTTTTGAAACTGCATAAAATAATCTTGTAACTCCATCGGCTACTTTCGAATCAAGAGAAAGCTCTTTGATTCCGGTCTTTAAAACACTCGAGCGTCTTTTAATATCAATTCCCTGGAGAATCAAATCAGTTTCAACGGCGGAATTTCCTATAATTAAAATGGAGGCTTTCTCTTTTCCATTAAGAAAATCCATAAATTCAGCATGTGCATCTTTGGTTCCGGAAAGCGCGAGTTGATTTGATTCATCAAAACCAAGTTGTTTAAGATCTTCAAAAGATTCACCCAGGAGAATACAACCTTCGGTGTGCTGTACTTTTGTTCCCGTGTGGAATCGGATTAAAGATCGATCTTCTACATCTATCAAAGTATACGTCCATCCGAATTTCGGAGAATTGATTCTTTGCATGGAATACAAGCCCTTCGGAACACAAGAAATAAAAGGTTTATTCCACGCCCAATCCGGTTCCAGGGTGACAGCGAAAGCATTTGCCATGCCTCTGTATGGATCCCCGCCCGGGACCGGTACGCTGATCAGGCCCTGGCATCCCCATTCAGTATAATTAATTCGATTTAAAATGAGATCCGGTTTAATCATTTTCTTTTCCCATTTTTAAGAAAACCCTTGATCCACTTAACATCATTTTTAACTTCTGTAATATCTCTAATTGATTGATCATGATCTTTTTCTATATTATCAATTCTCCTTTCGGCGGCACTGAATCGTGGGGATATTACAACCTTATGATAATAACCGAAAACAAAACCGATAATCGGTAAAATAATTAACTGAATCCATTCTCGCATCACAACCTCCCTATCAAATAGAGTCCGAATAATAAAACAGCCGATGCTTCACTCCAATGAAGCCGACCACAATGGTAAAAGAAAAATTCAAGTCGGTTCTGATAGAACATTTTCGCAATAAAATCGATAGGCATATTTTTAAAATCCTTCCATCGGATCATCGCAATAAAATACCGGATCCAATCAAACGGTCGGGCAGTATGATTTATTAAATTATACATTCCTTCAAAACCGGACTGTTTCGCACAGAACAAAGCCACCCCAAACCAGGCCATGCTTGATAATGACATCCCGGGAAGTAATGTTCCGGATATCACACCCGAAGCCAGAAACATCAAAACCATAATAGGTTTTAAAACGTGCCATCCTTTGAAATATCTATCAACGAACTGAATTACCTTTTCGTTTTGGTCCCGATAAGCATCATGCAACGCCCACAAGACATTTGAAACAAACATCAATATAAATGATAGATAGATCATAACGCCCTCACAATTAAAGCCAGCCCGATCCCTGTAAAATCAAAAATCAAATCAATAGCATGATCCCACTTCTGCCATATACCAGACTCTATCTGTGTACCTTCTATCGTGAGGGCAACGATAGCTGCATAGTCTACTCTATATAGGGTAATACAAAAACAGAGTATACCATGCCCAAGCCAATCAAATGGATGCTTGCATCTTATTTGTAATATCTTATCAAAGAGTGTCATTTCTCTACTCCATCTACTTCAGCTACATTAGATATATCAACTCCATCTATATTAGATATATTAGGGTAGGATATACCATCCCTCTCATGTCCCCAATATGGATTTGGCTCCAATAGCATAGTTCGAAGAAAACCGTAGTAGGGTGATGCTGTCCTGTATGACAATAGAACATACCTACTATCCTCAGTCAACATCATACTACTGAAATATGATTCGGTACTCGTTAAGTTCTCTGACCACAGCACCTCTTTCTGCTGTCTATCAGTGAAAGTACCACTTGCTGGATTTATACTATAGGCTGCTAAGTATCCATCATATCCTGTCCAATAACCAGAGTAGAACACAATAGCACTACTATCGTTAGCTGCCACTGATACACATTCAAGCTTTGTATCAATAGCAACACTATCCCCTCTTGTCAAAGATCCATCATAAGGACTGGCTTTGAATGAACATAGAAATCTTGGATAGGATCCAGATATTGCAATAGATGCTCCTACGTATATACTATCATTAGCTGCACAGGTATTGAATCTGGTTTCTTGTTTCATCGTTCCTTCACCTATATCTAACCCATCAATCGCAGCTCCAATAGTACCATCCACCTGTGATATTTCTCTCGTAGAAACACTATAAGGAATATGCCAATCTGATACAACATAATAATCACTTGATCCTATTCTATCAATATCTATAGAATACCCAGAAGTGGATATAGAGTCAACAGTTACATCCAGTATCTCAGGAGTATCTGGATCAATAAGGAATGTCTTCATACCACAGGCAAACGATACACCACTTCTGTACGACAACGCATAGTAGTTTGATGTACCTATCTGTATTAAGGTATGATCGTATGTATATAGATTCTTAACAACAACCGGCCAATCAGCACCTGTTATACTCGCATCAGCAGTATCTATCCCAAATATATATACCCAGGTTGAATCGACATCTCCTGTGAAATTTGCAGAAACAGTTGCTAAAAAATGGTTAGTATCCTTAATCTGTACAACAGCAGGGTTTCTACCAACTGTACCAGATCCTACTGCTATAACTTCAGTGTCTATAACACTCGCTGGCAATACACCCTCACTTGTACAGGAAAAGGTTACTACCGTTAATAGATTCCCAGTAGGTGGAGAGTTGAATATAACA
>Ga0307379_10001172_pt1 | contig 41833 bp, 31 predicted proteins | sample UN2MG_FD_202237 | JGI IMG/M metagenome (GOLD analysis project Ga0307379, IMG submission 202237) | Soil microbial communities from Risofladan, Vaasa, Finland - UN-2 | ecosystem: Environmental > Terrestrial > Soil > Coastal area > Acid sulfate soil | place: Finland: Risofladan, Vaasa | collected...
GGGATGAATTGGTTAAGTCTAATTACATGAGTGCTGAACCAGGGGTCCTTTTTTGGGATAATATTTTAAAGAATAGTCCTGCAGATTGTTATGCAGAAGATGGTTTTAAAACAGTGTCGACGAATCCATGTGGTGAACTCCCCCTCCCCGAGCACGGTGCTTGCCTCTTAATGGCTATTAACATGGCCTCTTATGTTATTGATCCTTTTACTGACAAAGCTAAATTCGATCAAGTTAAATTTAAAGAACATATAGAGATGGCTCAAAGATTGATGGACGATTTGGTTGAGCTTGAGATAGAAGCCGTTAAGAAAATTATTGTTAAAATTAAGAAAGACCCTGAATCAGCCGAGACAAAATCTAATGAATTAACCCTATGGCGTCAGATTCTTATTAAACAACAGAATGGTAGAAGGACCGGATTAGGAGTAACTGGTCTGGGTGATTTTATAGCAATGTTGAATGTTAAATATGGTTCTGATGAATCTTTAGGTCTTGTTGAAAAGGTATATAGTCTTCTTAGAAACGAAGCGTACAAATCTTCTATTATGATGGCGCAATCTCGCGGTGCGTTTCCTATCTTTGATTTTAAGAAGGAAGTAGGAAACGAATATTTAGGTAGGCTTCCTCCTGTTATTAGGGCGGATATGAATAAGCACGGACGCAGGAATATAGGATGTTTAACAACTGCTCCTGCTGGTTCTGGAAGTACTGTTGCCGGTATTATAGATTTGTTTGGGATAAGTTCTGGATTTGAGCCTGTCTTCAAATGTGAGTATAAAAGAAAAAGAAAACTTACTGATAATGATGAAGATAAACCAGACTACGTTGATGAGCAGGGAGATAAATGGAAAGAGTATATTATTACTCATTCTGGATTACAAAAATTTAAAGAGATAAATGGGAAAGGATTTGAAGACAGTCCTTATAATGGCTCTGAAGCATCTCAGCTAGATTTTTTTAAACGAGTTGAGATGCAGGCCGTGGCAACTCAATATGTAGACCATGCAATTTCGTCTACGATTAATTTACCCATAGAAGTAGACTTAGAAACCGTAAGTAAACTTTATATTGCGGCACACGAACAAGGATGTAAGGGGTTAACTATTTATAGATCGGGAACGAGAGATGGAGTCTTAACGGGAATTGATTCGTCTAGACAGTGTGAAGATTGTGACGAAGCAAGTAAAGATTTAGTAAAACTTATTGAAGAAGGATTAAGGCCATCTAAAATAATATTAGCTGCTGCTCCTAAGAGACCGCCGGTATTAGAGTGCGATATTCATAGAAGCAGGGTGGGAGGCGGAGACTGGATATTCTTTGTTGGTAAATTAAATGGCCGGCCTTATGAGGTGTTTGGAGGCGATAGTCAAAAATTTACCATCCCTCAAAAATATAGAAGCGGTTGGATTTGTAAAAACGGAAAAGATGAGGATGACGTAACACAATATAATTTAATTCTTGGTTCTATGGAAGACGAAAATGAAAAACTAGAATTTAAAGGAATCGCAAAGCATTTCAATAACTATGAGTATGGGGCGTTTACTAGATTGGCGAGTTTAACAATGAGGCATGGCGCTCCTATAAGATATATATGTGAACAGATAACTAAAAAGGGTGTTGAAGGCGACTTATTTAGTTTTCAGAGAGCAATGGCTAGGGTTCTTAAAAAATATATTTCCGAGGGCGAGAAAAGCGAAACTGAGTGTCCGATATGTCATTCAACCGATGTAATATATAAAAATGGTTGTCCTTCCTGTCAGCTTTGCGGCCACTCAAATTGTGCCTAATCAATAAAGGGTTTAGACTTGTTTCTTTAGAATTAATTCTCAAGAAACAAGTCTTTTTGTATAATGTGAAATATGAATACACGAATAATATCTAGTGGAGACAGGTACGGGTTTGCAATTATTGACGATAATCCGTCTAAGGTTGTGTATGTATCAACTTTGCATTATTTCTTAACTCCTTCTGTTAAGTCAAGTTATGAACAACCGTTTCAAGCCCGTTCTGCCTCTTATCGCTTTATAAATAACCGTTCCTATCATATTGATGCGCTGAGAAAGAAAGCTACAGAAGACATGACAAAACCTATTGCTGTAGATATTTCTGCTGAAAAGATGTTAGAAGATCACTATATGGAAATCTATAATGGAGTAAAGGGTAAGGCACGCAGTTCAAAGAAAAGTTCAGATGAAAATAGGGAAAAGGTCTATAATGAAATCAAAATAATTGTGGGCGAACTGGAAAACATTACTCAGAATATAAAGGATCTAAAAAGTAAAAGGAAGATTAAAAGAATTTTAATGCTCTATAAGCAGTTAATTAGAAAACATTTTGATGATTTTGCGAAAAAAGCATCAGAGCAAGAAGATGCAATGCCTCCCGCTTCCCAAATGTCTCCATTACCCCCAATGTCTCCAATGTCTCCAATGTCTCCAATAACCGCCTCTATAATTAATATGGAATCATCGGATCTATTTAAATTAATTGACGTCAACATTAAAGAAGAAATTTTAGGGGATTATGCAGAGAAAGCTTGTGATGCTATTAGTAAAAAGCATAAAGACTTAGATTACGTTATTGATTGCCCATCTCTTGATAATATAACCATATTTTCCTCAGGCGAACCAATTTTGAACATTAGGGTTAATTCCAAATTGAACGTTAGTGGTATTTTCCCAACCGGAGAATTGTATGGTATGTATCCGTTTCATAGCGTAGAGTTTTATCAGCGATATTGGAAACCTATTGTCGAAACTATAAAGCATTTTTATTTAACAGACGCCTCTTTGCTTTTGTGCCCAGAAAGGAACCCTCTTCCAAATATTCCAAAGGAAGAAAAGAAATATGCGCTAGAGGGATGGGATGTAGAAAATAATAGATTAAGCAAGGTAGATGTTTCTTTTAAAGGAGATAGGTTAACGTGGATGTTTGAACCTTCTGAGTCTACTGATCTTACTCTTACTGCCTCGAACTACGTATCGAAATATACAGAACAAGACTATATTAATACTCCTATTGTTAAATGTATTGATCCTAATCTTAAATCTATTTACGGTAGAACTGGAACAGTAGTACAGGTTATTCCTTATGTAGACCATATGGAAATAGATGTAGACTTTGGCCGGGGGCTAGATATTGTTCGTTTGACTGAAGAAAAATTAGAAATTGTTCCTGTTGACGTTTAATGCTACTTATGAATTATTCTTTGTTTAAAATATCTTTTGGCACCAGTAAAAAAAATCATATTAGCGATATAGATATTGATGCTAATATTAGCGATATATGTTATGCTACGGGAGACAAATTTATTTTTGCGTCGGATGATACGCATTGTCTTGGGCTTGTAGAGGGTGGTAAAGTTAAATTTCCGTGGATAGGCAGGATTAGAAAGAAAGGTAACGAAGATGGCAGCGGACAATCGGCACTTTTAAACGCCCCTATTTCAGTATGCTTAAATGTTCTTGGCAATATATGTGTTGTTATGGAGGATGGAGGTAGTAGAATTAGAGAAATAGAGATAGAAGCCTCATATGCGTCATCGAGATGGGGTGCTAGTCAAAATAGGTTTATTGATAGATATTTTTCTAAAATCAAGAAAGAGGATAGTAAAGAGGTGTCTTGTGCGGTTGGACCTAATGGGCATATTTATTGGGTTGTAGGAGCAATAAATAGGTGCTTTAAATGTAATGCTTCTACTATTACAAATTTGGTTGGGAACGGACATGCAGGGTATTCTGTTTCAAATAATTTACAGTCGTCTTTATTAAACGGTCCTTCTGGTGTTTGTTCTGTGGGAAAATCAATATATATATCCGATAAGGGTAATGGTTGTATAAGAAAAGTTTCAGGAGATTCTATTGGCGTAATATATGGTAATCCTTTACAAAAGAAAGCCATGTCTCCGTCTAAAATTGTAGGTAAAAAGAATGTTATTTATTTTATTGGCGATGGAAAGAAGGTTAAGTATTTATCAATGGCAAATGAAGGCGATGGCAACATATATGAATCTGAAGGGCTTTGTTCAATTTGCCTTGACGAAAAAAATAATTTGTTTGTTTTAGAACGAAAATAAAAATGAAAAAAGAACCTCAAAATAGTTTACTAGATGCCATTCATGAGATCGAAAAGTCTAATCCGTCTTTTAATAAAAAGGGCGTGGAAATAGTCGATATTATGACTTTTTGTGATGACCCTAACTATCTTGATTTGCCTGCTAGTAATTTTAATCTTTATATATCTCAGAGAGTTATATTGAAGACTTTTTATATAGGGGCTCGAGGCAATGAGAATCTTAAGTTGAATAAGGAAGAGTGGGAATGGTTATATAGTCATGAGAAAGATGAAGAACGAGACGGAATTATTTTTAAGAAGAACGTTAGGGAAGTTATTGAAAAATTATTGAAAAACGAAAAAGACCCCGACTTCAAGGGATTTAAGGAATTAAATCTGGTTCTTGGGAGGAGGGGAAGTAAAACGATCCTTGCATCGATTATTTCGGCTTATGAGATTTATAAGTTGCTTGTAATTGGTAACGGAGATCCTCATAAGTTTTATGGACTTCCTTATGATGATGAAATTGCAGTAATTAATGTGGCTCTTTCGCAGGAACAAGCAAGGCGTTTATTTGGCCAGGTGCAAGCGAGAATTCGTAATGCTCCGTTCTTTAGAAATAGAGTCGCAAATGAAACAACTACAGAGATACGTTTCTATACCGATAAGGATATGAAAAAGAAAAAACAAGGCGCCAACTTGTCCGTTAAAGGTTCTATTTTTATTCTTTGTGGACATAGTAATCCAGACACTCTTCGTGGTTACAGTACAATTCTAATACTTTTTGATGAGTTGGCTTTCTATGATGATACTGGCAAGGTTACGGGGCAATATTTTTATTCTACTCTCAAGCCTTCTTTATCTAAATTTAAAAAGTACGGCGATGGTCGTCTTGTCGAGATTTCTTCTCCTAGTACTATGAGCGGTATTTTTTACGACACGCATCATAGAGCTAAAGATGATGCTAGTATTTTATCTTACCAGCTTCCTACGTGGTGCTCTAATCCCGAAATTACATACGATAGTTTGTCAAATGATAGGGAAAGAAATCCGGATTCATTTGCGGTTGAATATGGTGCTCAATGGGCCAAGGGCGGAATTTATGGAAATTATTTTGAGGTTGGGCTTATAGAGAGATGTATTAGAACCGACATAGCACCTCATATGCGTCCAATGCCTAGATTTAGTTATTATTTGCACGTTGATCCAGCTAAGAATGGCGCAAGGTACGTTGCTGTTTTGGTTGCTAAGGAACGCTACATGAATATGCAAGGTCATCGACGCATTAGAGTTCATCTTGCTAATATGTGGGTTTGGGATCCTCAACCTGGCATTGGGCTTTTGTTTAATGAGATAGACAAAGATATGATTCAGATTTGTGCACGTTTTCATCCGATGGCGGTTTCTTATGATCAATACAATTCCATTCATAGTTTACAGCTTTTGAAGAGCCACGGCGTTAATGCAATACAAACATCATATAATAGGGCGTTTAAGAACAAGATTTATCAAAATTTGAAAGATTTGATGTCGTATTATCCTCACCCTGAACTATGGCTATATGACGAACCAAGGCTACTTTTAGAAATGAAGTCGCTTAAATATAGGCCTACAATGAGGGGAGTTAGTTTGGTTGTAGATAAACATGGTGAGATAAAGACCGACGATGTTATAGACTGTCTTGCGGGAGCTACGGCCATGGCGTCTGAAAGCTTACGGATGGCGTTACCAGAACCCGTTGTTGTAAGAACTGGGTTTGTTTAAAAATAATAAAGGGAAGACAGGGAATTAAATAGAAAAAATATAAAGATAATTATTGAAAATTCAAGGAGATTTAGAATGTCTAATTTTAATCTAAAAAATCATCAGAAGATCAGCGGCGATGAGCATATCGAACGTCGGTTACGAAATGAGCATGGCAATGTCCCGAATGAAATTAACGAAAAGCAGCTTGAAAGGGCTAGGGCGACTGAGCCTAATGAGTTAACCGAAAAGCAACTTGAAAAAGTTCGTACTGGCGGTGACGATGAGGTTACTGAGAGGCGTCTTGATACGGACAAGGCTAAGTTTGCAAACTCATATCGTAACCCTTCTGCGTATGAAGGCAACATTAATAAACTGGAAGAAAAACGCCTTACGAACGATCCAGTTGAAAAAGAAAAATACGAAGATGCCTCTGAAACTCCAAAAGGACTTAGATGGTGGGAAGAAGCTCCCAAAAGTCCCGATGACCTAAAACTCGCTCAAAAAAAAAGTAAAAAAATAGCTCAGTCTACAGAGTTTTTAGATCCTATAGAAATTGACGACGGTATTCCTCCTGAATGGCACGCTGTGACAGATGTTGATAATCCCTATGGAGAAGAATTCCCTATCACAGAGGAAGGTCGGCCAGATCCTAGTCTATATATTGAAAAGATAAAATATCTTTCTATCCCAGGCGTTTATATGGTTTTGAGTTACGATCCTAATTATTATCGAGGAAATACCGAAGCAATTAGAGAAGCTGCGTATGGAAAGATAGAAGAATATGATAAAGATTTAGCTAAACTTATTACGCAAGATGATTTTGGTTCTCCGGAAGAAGATGGTGACGAAGGAACAATTACTTTGAGATTTATAGACGACAAGGTTGCTCCAATAGCGGCAGCGCATCGGGCTGGCGGAACTCCGTTGGCACCAGATGTTTTTGAAGAAGTTAGTTATGAAGAAAAGGACGTGGAAGGTACTCCAATGGTAGTGGGAAGCATTTCGGTTAATGCTAATATTACTGAAGATAATAAAAATAATATAGTAGAAGAGGCGCTTACTTTTATAAATCAGTCTCACGATGGACTTAATCTTCAAAAAGAATCCCTTGATTTGTCTAGGCTTAAGCAGGGGCAAATAGGTTTTGCTATAAGTACTCCCGTAGTTACGGCATCATTAAAAGATGAATTTCTTATACGAGACGTTACGGCACAATCTAGCGGCGTAAAAAAAAACTAGATGAACAAAAGATAGAAAAGGCCGTTGCGTCTTTCTTTAATACTTTTAATCCGTGTAATCTATTTAATGCTAATAAAGAGATAGAAGATCTAATTGCCGTAGCTCAACTAGATTCTGCCGAAAAACTCCGCTTTCTTTCTCAAATAGATAAGCGATTAGAGTCTAATGGTATAACGCTAGACTTTATAGAGACAAGAAAATCTAAACTTTTTTCTGAATAAAAATTTTTATTTTTATTCTTCTTCTGTATAATAAGTGGTAGTTGGGTTTGTAATAATACGTCTATTTATGGTTAAAAGGAGAATAAAATGAAGGTTATAGTTGAAGGATTAACGGAATCTATTCTTACGCTTAATAAAATTGGTGTTCCTATACAGGGTCGGGTAACAGCTATTTTGGATATTAATACTAACGAACAACAGCAAGAACTTAATATAGTTGTTAAAGCTGGGTTGGTAAAAATATTGAAAGAGTCAGAATGCGTCAAGAATACCGAAGAAGAAAAAAACGCCTCTAATAAGGACGCTAATCCAGAAGGTCGAGGTAAGGGAAAGCGGAAGAGCGGTCGTCCTAAGGGATCTAAGGGCAAATCTAAAATTAATCAGGAGAAGGAAGGTGCTGCTAGAGCCGAAGCTGAAACTCAGAAAGAAGGCTCCACAGTTGTTATTGGTACCGGTGGCGACACAGTAAAGGGGAAAATGACTCATAATGCAGTCGGCGAACAACCTGAATCCGATCGCACTAAAAAATCTCTTGAGGCAATGGAGAAATTGCAAGAAGAGGAAGAAAACGAAAATGCTGAGGGATTTGATCCTCAAGACATGACTATTGATGAGAGTAAACTTGATCCCTCTGAGCAAATAGGCAGAGAGGCTATTATCGGCACTGGATCTGGCGAACAAAAGGTTAAAATGACTAATAGCTCTGTTCCTGAGGCAGACGCAATTAGGCAGATGGATCCCTTTATAGACCGAGAAGACAAGAAAGAAATAGAGACTGTAGAAAAAGCGCAAGAAAATGCAAAAGAAAAAGATTCTAAAGAAAAAACGGCAACGACGATTGCTAAAGTGCCTGAAAAGATTGACGAAGAAGTCTCTGCCGATATAAAAAAACTAGACGACGGAAGTGACGCAGACGATTACAGTGACGCTTTCGTAGAAATATAATTCATAGAAAGGACAGAGTGTATTTCTGTCAAAACCAAAATTGCAAAACAATTTTGGACAGAGATTATAATGCTGCTCTTAATCTACAAAACGAAGGAATTAGTATTCTTAAAGAAGGATACGAATCGGAAAATAATAATAACAATACCGTAGCAACTACGGGAATTAACGCTTGTGGACTGGTTTCAATAGAAACTAGGTTGAAGCAAGAAAAAAGAGGATTTCAACAGTCAGTAATGGCTGTTGTTTAATTTCAAGCCTCTCCCTTTAGGGAGGGGTAGTTGACAGGCGGAAGTATTTTTTTATGTAAAAGGGATTTAATGTTTAAATTTTGAAGAATATATGGAGATGAAAATACTTTCTTATAGGACGACAATGCCTTTCGATAATAAGGGTCCGTGGAGTGGATCTGCTATATCTCCCCCTACTAATAAGTCTGTTTTGCCTGTTAATAATGTTCCGACTATTCAGGACTTTTTAGGAGGAGAAAAAACCATGAAGGATATTCTTCCGGGCACTCGTGGTAATTGGTCGCCTGGCAAGGATGTAGATAAGTCATATAAGGAGAAGGGCTCAGACTATAAAAGTAAAGAAGAATATCTTGGTCGAATGTTAAGAGATAAAGAAATTCAAGAACGGCTAGTTGATAAAGATCGTTTTCCTCAAAAATGGAAAGTTAAAGTTCCCGGAGGATCTAAGTCATTTTTATCTTTTGAACTTGCTCAACAGTATGTAAGGGAAAATAGTATTCCGTTTCGATATTTAAGCAGGGTAGCCCAAAATAGAAGTCAAGACGAAGTAGATCGAATAGAGGTTATCGGAGAATCAATTAATAAATGTTTCCTAGTAGAATCTATAGATATTGAAGGCGGCGTTAAGGAAACAGGCTCTGCGTTCTGTATATTTCCCAACTATTTTGTTACCTGTGCTCATGTTCTTAAAAATTATAATAAAAATAAGCCAAAAAATACCTTGAATTTTAGGAATGTATATGTTAACCTAATAAAACAAGGAAATACATATCGAGCTGATGTTGTAAAAGTCGATTCAAAGCTTGATATAGCTCTTTTAAAATGCGATATTGATGTTGAGCCGTTTAGTCTTGATACGAATTTTGTAGTAGGAGAAGATATTATTGCAATTGGCAGTCCTCATGGATACGAAAATAATGTTTCTAATGGTACTATTGGATCAATCGACAGAAAGCTTTATACATACGAGGGTGCCCCTGATTATATGTTTGTCGATTTGTCAATTTTTCCTGGTAATTCGGGAGGACCTATTATCAAGGTAGATAATGGAATGGTTATAGGGATGGTTACATTAATTGTTACAAGCGAAGGAGGTTATGGATTAAATGCAGCATTATCGTCTATTTATATAGAAAAGTTTATTAAAGAAAGATTAAAGGAATTTTAAATTAACAAAAAGAACAAAGTAGTAAGAAAAAAAGGAGTATTAAAATGAGTCATTGGAAAACTGGTAAGTTGAAGCTGGATTGTGCCTTGGTTATCCTCCAAAGGGCGCTTATAAATATTATGCCTGGGTGGGAAAAGCATATTAAGGTTGACGCTAGCGGCAGCCTTCCTATTCATAGTAATTATCAGGGCACAAGTAAAAAGACATACAGCCTTGTTGTTCCTAAGGGCGGAGATACTGGCGTGTCAGGATCCGATCTTGGGTTTTCTCAGGAGGAAGATGGGTCTTGGGCTATTACCCATGATTATTTGCCCCATGAATTAAGAGATCCGGAAGGACAGATTAAACAGCAGGTGGGAGTTATGAGGGCAAGGGCTATTGCCTTTCGGAACCAATTTCAAATAACACTAGATCAGCAGATTGGTGAGGACCATGTCATCGAGATGCTGGTTCCTGAGGCTCAAGCCGGACAATTTCATGCTTAATAAGGTTTAAAAACAGGAGATTATTATGAAGATATATAAAATAGCCCAAGGCGTTCCGCAAGGTTTTGTAAAGTTGCGTATTATCGTCAAGAAAAATGCAGATGTAGATTACGAAGGTCGATTTATTAGGGGCGGAGCAAGCCAATGTAGCGAAGGATCTGGCGATGCTCTTGAACAAATTCTCAATATGCCGCTTGAGGGATTTGGCCACGAGTTTGCCACCGGCGATCTTAAGAAGACGGAAGAATATTATGAGCAGACGAGACCTCAGGTTCCTACACCGCTACCTGCATCTCCTCAGGAAGAGGATGTCGTAACTCGACGACCAGAAAAACGGTTAGATCAGGGTTACGGGACTTAATTACTGCCATATATTATTTGAAAAAAAGCCGGATTTTATCCGGCTTTTTTCTTTGTATAATAATCATAGGAGATCACAGGTATTTTTTAGAATAATTATGCATTCGTAGTGGAGTGCTTATGAGGATTTTGAAAATAAGTGAAGTTGTTGAACCTGAAATAGCTAATGACAGGTTTTATGGTTATTTTCTCAGAGCTTTTAACGAGAACCAAGTTGAATGGAAGCTCCAGAGTGAAAAATGGAACGTTAGGAAACTAGGAGAAGAAAACGCTATGACTGTCTCCTATGTTGGATACATTGCTATTGGCGAAACCATTACTAATAGGGTTTTTAGTTATTTGGTAAAAATATACTTTTTAATAGCCGACGATATGCGACTTTATATAGAGAGGGGCTATGATATGTATGGTAAGGAGATCGATCCTAAAAACTCGACATTTAAGCGTTCTTTAACATTTAAGCGTGCTATTGTTGAATTATGGTTCAATATTAAAATGAGTCCTACGGGAGCAGATATGGAAAAAGTAGCATCATGGACTACTGCGGGTGCTCAGTCGTCTGCGGATATTGATAATTATTTCGTTAAAAAAGATGTTAAAGATATACTAGAAAATAAATTAAATATTAGAGGTATAAAATTCCCCGACGAGATGGACGCAGAAGAAGCAGAAAAACAAAAGGGCAAAATAAAAACGTCGGTTAGGTTAACAAAAAGGAAAAGAAAGTCTCGTCTTGAAGAAGCAACGGAATTAAAAATATTTATTGACCCAAAGAAGATGGGCGGACATGAAGTTTACTATATTACAACAGAATTAGAAACTGGCAAGACATCTCTGCCGAAATTACTTAAAGATAGAAGAGATGATGGCGCCCCCTTGACTGCCGAAGACGCAATGGAAATATTAACTCAGCATGTTGAAAACGCTAAAAACTATCGGAATTATGTAGATAAAAGCTCTAAAAGCGAATATATTCCAGAGGGATCAACGCCTCAGAATTATGATTTCGATATGAATAGGAAGAAGGAAGATGCTTCTGAAACCGATATGGTAATATCTCCAACCAAACCCGCTATTGAACTATCACCTCCGTTTGAGCAAGTTGAGGATTTAAAAGATTTATTAGGCGAAACCAAAAGGCAATATAAGTATAGTCAGGATTACGGCGGATATTTTACAGGAGATGTTCCTGATTATGCAGCAGATATTCTTGGGACTCCTTCTGTTGATGCAGGACAAATTAAATCTATGTTTGGAAAGGCCGACAAAGCTATAGATCTTGTTAATCGTTTCAATTCCTCTCTCCTATCTAACGTCTCTTTTATATTTAATTTCGCCAAAAGTGGAGCGTATGGAGTTTATTTATCGGCTTTGGATCGAATGATTAAAACAAAAGCTCTTAAGAAGAAATTAGAAGCGCAAGGTTACAAGGTCGAGCAGAATGAACAGGGGATGTTAACGGCCTATCCTCTAAAGGAAGAAAAATCTCCTGACGAAATTCAGGCAGACATAGATAGGCTGTATGCGGATTTAGAGACTAAGGGAGGATCTGCTTTTGGAATCAATATGAATTCTATTTTGCAAGCAGCTAAGTCTGATGCAATGCAAGCACAATCTCCTGATCTTAATGCGTGGGAATGGATGGCTCTTTTGCATCTTGCTGGTACTATAGTCCATGAAGCCACGCATGCTAAAGGCGATATGGGAGAATCTGGACCAGAAGCAGCAGAAGCACAATTTCTACAGCAAGCACTTCCTATTGTTAACGAAGAATATCAAAGAAGCATGGAGCAGGAAGGTAGAATAGAAGAGTTTGCTCCATTAACTATAGGAACGACAAAGAGACATGCGTATGGAAGGAACTGGTATAAATATGCTCAGTCTCTTCCTTATTATGTTCCTCAGTCGTTTTTAGATCGCCCCAGTGGATCGGATTTAGAGGGCAGATATTCTATGGGTATTAATAGTGATCAGGGAATGGCAGCCTGGGATATGATTATGCAAGAAGACCAACACGTTCCTCTTGAGAAAAGATTAGGGAGGCAATATATGAGTCCCCTGCCTCCTGATTTGAGTCAAGAAAATGATTCATACGAAGAGCAATTAAGAAAATATACAAGAGACGATTGGAAGCTTGATCCGAAAGCCACAATGGAGGAATTACTTTCTGAAGGACATGAGGGAAATAGATATATAACATTAGAGGGACTTTTAGATGAAACAAGGCCGACGCCCCTTATTCTTCCTCTTAAGAAAAAAAAGTTAGCGACCGAAGCAAGTAAGAAAATTACAAAAGTTGCAACTTCTTTTGGATGGATGAACAATCTTGAAATTTCTGACGGGAATACAATTCCTGGTTTGAGCGATAGAGTTATGTCATGGGAATCAAGAGAGGAAGATTTTGTAGATAGAGAAAAGGAAATTAGACAGCAACCCAGATATAATCCTACTTATGACATTAAGGGGTTTTATTATAGATGGATAGAACCAAGATTTAGGCCTCAGTTGTTTGATGACATGACAAGGGACTATTCTAATACCCACCCTGCTAAACGTTTTGCTGCGTCAGTAGAGATAGATCCTGAGGTTGCATCTATTTTGTCTGTTCTAGTGGCCGCAAAAAAGAAAATCCTAAAAAGAAAAATTTTAAGTACTAGGTTTATTATTACTGACGATGTGATGCCGGTTGTTGACAAGATATTTTCTGGTCCTGATTTTCGTATTGATGTTTTTAATTTTGGCAAAACTGATGCGGGGGAAGAAATTTATGCAGTATGGGTTTCGTCGCCAGAAATTAAGGGTAGTAATATTGAAAAAGCAGAAAAATATTTCCAGGAAAAAGACGATGAAAAAGTAGATGATTTGCTTGAGGAATTATTTAGGGTTTCGTCTCAGAGAAGGAAAAACATAGATAAGATTATTGGGACGGTAAAAGATATTTGCAAGGAGTATGGGGTTAGAGATCTTTACCTTGTCGGCGGTTATCCTAGAGAGATGGTATTAAATCGTTCTGCTACTAATGTTGACGAGATGGATTTCAGTGCGGCTTGGGCAAATCAAAGTATTAAGGTTGGAGGGTTAGTTGCTGAACGCTTAGGGGTTAAGGATGTTAATATTTTTAAGAATACAATGACGTTATCTTTTGTTTATAAAGATATTAAAGTGGATTTCAAGGGAGATTTTGTGCCAATTGAGGTTAAAGGCGTATTGAGAGAGCGAGGCATACCAACGACTCCGCTGAATATGGATGTTTATAATAGAGACTTTACAATAAATATGTTGGCCTATAATATTTCAGAAGACAAAATTCTTGATATTTGTAAAGAATCTATAAACGATTTAGAAAAAGAAGTTATCAGAACATTTTTTGATCCCGATTATATTTGCAAACTTAACCCAATAATTATTTTGAGGGCTTTGACGCTTAAGATAAAATATGGGTTTGAGATATGCTCTCGCTTACAGGAGGCTATGATTAATAATGCTTCTTTGTTATTAAATTCAATATCAAAATCTCAATTAATTTCAGCAAGGGAAAATGTCCTTAAAGAAGGAAAGAAAGAGGCTAGAGAATTATTCAAACAGTTCGGATTAGAAAAAATAGAGGAGATATAAAATGCCAGTACCAATTAGACCCCTGCCAGATAATAGGAATGATGTGAGCGGAATGGATTATTCGTTTCTCTTACAAAATTTACAACCCAAGAAGAAAACTGTAACGGCCAGTAATAAAGACGCATCGTTATTGTTTAAGTTATGGTCTACTGGAGAAAAGGTCGAAGAAGATGTTGTTAAAATTAATTCTGAGATCGATATTTCTTCAGAGGATATTATGAGGCTTAAAACGATGGGGTTTCTTACAGGCGGAACAGACGAAGTAAAATTTACTAAAAAAGGAAAAATAGTAATAACTACTATGGTTCTTAGTGAGGAAAGTAATTTTAACAAGAATAAGCAAGAGAAGCCATATACTGAAATTCTAGCTAATATGAGCAAAAGAGGTAAAAGAGGCTACAGGAACGCCCAATTTGCCACAGATAATACAAACCGCTTGAGACTTGACTAATGGATAAATCTTTTTCCACAACGAAGATGCAACCTCTACGGTCTTTAAGAAATAAGCCGTCGATAAGGGAAAGATATCTTCGGGGAGAAAAAGACAGAAAGAACGAGAAGAAAACTGTTGCTTTAAATATTTATGCGGAGTTGAGTCGTAAAAATTATCAGCAAATTTTAAATAACGAATTAGAGATTTGCGTTCCTTATGGAGTTAAAATGAGGAATAAGGGCGGTTCTAGGGTATTGTTTTTTGAATGCGAAGACGAAGACGCTGTGAAGGAGCTAATGGACGGTTTAGATGCATCAGAAATTTCGTGGCAAGAGGTATAAAATCAACTACCCAATGACTAAAGATCATTGGGTTTGCGAGACCTTATCTCACAATTAGCCAGTTGATATGGCTTGCCCGTTAGGTTTAATTTACCATCAATAGGTATATTAAACGAAACAGGGAGTTCTACGCCTTTTACTCTTTTTCTCATGGCGTAACGATTAGCAATGTTAATTGACGCATTCCAATCAGCATCAAAAACCTTACCATCTTTTGTGTAATATCTACATCCCTTACGAACACCTCTATCAATGCCTCTATAGTCATTTTTAGATGTATATGCAGGGTTAACCGTTACCACTATTTTACCTTGTAGTGGTGCCTTGTAGCTTAGTATTCTTCTGAGATCATAATATGGAACTTGAGCTTGTTTGTTGTTGAATTTCTTTCCTCTATGATGTTGTTTGATTCCACTCAAATCCTCCATAACAATAACATTAGATTTTGTTTCTAATATCTTATTTGCTATGAGATGAGATTGGTTCTTGTTTTTGTTACATTCTTTTCTTTTTAATGTTTTAAGTTTTCTTTGGGCAGATCTAGAAAATGTTGTTTTACTTTTTGATTTTAGTATTTTCTTGAGGTATCTAAGTTTACGTTTATCTTTGAGAAAGATTTTGTCAGTAATAGCAAGTCCTTCCGATGTTGTAGCTAATCTTTTAATTCCCAAGTCTACTCCAATACAACTGTTTTCTATAAGTGTAGGCGCATTAACCTCAAATGATACAGATAACCAAACCTCATTATTCCCGACAAATAATAGTGGATCGCAAACAGAATACTTGGAAAATAATTTCTTAAATTTGTCATATGGTCTATAGCTACAAATAATTCGTTTTCCAGTAGTTGTTAATTTAATTCTGTCTTTATCCAAGAACGTATAAATTCTCTTGTCTAACCTGATTGATAAGTTTTCTTGTTTAGCTGGTTCTGCTATTTTCTGATGATTTGATTGAATAGTTTTGTACGTAGCATAAACACTGTCTTTAGCTCTAATTATAACTTGAGAAGGACAGTTTGGAAATAGCTTTCTACATCGGTGATAGTTCTTGTCGTGAAGTAGTTTTTTGTCAACTTTCTTAGATTTAAAAGCATATTCTGACATATAATTCCATACTTTTTGGTGTTCTAAGAGTAAATCAACAAGAGAACTCTTATCTTCTTGCTTTAAAAATTCTAGTTTAATATTATATGTTAATATGTTCATATTTATGTAATTCTTTATTTTTTGTAAAATTCCTTCTTTATTTTTAATTATTTTTTGTTTATTTTTTAAAGGTTATTAACGTATAATTCTTTAAATAATATAGAAGGGAGGATTCTCCTTTCTTCCTGACGCTAAAGATATTGGGGTTGCAAGCCGGGTTTGCTCATATATAAATGAAAATAATGAAAATTTTTAGAATAGCGGTTGCGAATGTTACCCTTCCCGCAGATAAAAAGCCAACCAAAGATACTGTATACATTAGATCGGAAAGGTTAGTTTACCAGTACGGAACTTCTAATAAAGAATATATTGTTAGGGTTTATAAATATCCTGACGGAATGTATTCAACAATAGGCTTTAATGGTAGGATAGGCGGAAAACTGACTGTGCAACCAAAAGCCCTTACGCATAGTCTTGCTCAAGCCACATCTGTAATGAGTGAGCTTATGTGGGAAAAAGAAGCAAAAGGTTATGAGAGGGCTCTTGATGCAAATTTTCTCAGGGTTCCCGGCATACATGAGTCGGAAGTTGAACCAGAACCGGAACCTGTTGTCGAGCTCTCTAAAGAAGAACCTCTTACGGAAAAAGAACAAGAAGATTTTGAGAAATCGGACTTGGCAGAACTTATAGGTCACCAAAATATAAGCTGGTATAAGAAAGCCCTATCCGAATAAGGATTTGTTAAATGAATAAGGAATGGTATAGACTTGCAAAAAATGTAGCAGTAGATGATGTAACAATAAAACAAGCTCGAGATCCAAAAACTTCTCCGAAAATTCTAGCGGCGGTTTTAAGAAGCCACCATTCGGATTACATTGCAGAACTTGTAGTAGATAATCCATCCACCCCTCCTAAAGTACTTTCAGATATGCTTCTTGGGTACACTAGTAGACCTAATAATGACAAAATAATTAAGATGATTGCTAAAAGCCGAAGAACCCCAGTAGATGCTTTAAGGAGTATTCTTGAACAGGCATTAAATCAACATCGAAATGACCCTGTTGTATCAGAAGTTATTCTTAATCCAAATTCTCCATCAGATTTGCTTGGATTGATATTAGAGAAAGAAGGAAATGGTCCTAATGGGGTACGAGCGGCTAGCAACCCAAACACCGATCCTAATGCGTTGGCAGATATTTTAGCTGGCTCTCATTCAGCCGAGCGTGTTGGAATAGAGGCCGCCGGAAACCCAAATACTCCACAGGAAAGTTTACGAAGGATTATAAATGTTCCAGCACCCGTCATGCCCCCTCTAGCTCCGGTGAGAGAAGTGTTTTATAGAGCGTTAGCTAATCCTAGCGCCCCGCCCGATCTTTTGTCGTCGTTATCGTTAGTAAGAAATAGGGGGAGGGATTCACGTGCTTATGAGATTGTTTCTGAGAACCCAGGTAATCCAAACATATCTTCGGTAGTTCTTGCAGGAATTATGGAGGGGTGGAGGGCAAGAATTATTTCTTCGTCCTATGCCAAAGTTGCTGCGAAACATCCTAACACTCCGATGGATTCTCTTTTGGGAGTTTTACGAGAAAAGTCGGACGATGAGGTTTCTAATGCCATTATCCAAAATCCTAAAGTGCCATTTGTTGAAAAATATAATTGGATAACAAAAGTTAAAAAACCGAAAGAAATTAAACGAGACTTTCCAGAAGTATATTTTGAGATTGTCAGACAAAGAAGCCAAAAAACGCCTACTGCTGACATTACAGAAGATTTTATCGATCTCCTTAAAAGAATAGATATAGATAAAATTAAGGATAGAAAATTTGTAGAAGACTTTGTTTATGAAGGACTTAATAATCCATCGCTAAAGGATAGGATTTTAGAACTTCCAGAGGCGTTGTTTAATAAAATTAAAATGAGTCCAGATCATAGAAAAATAGTAGAGGAGTATTTTTGCCCACCCATAGAAGGAATGGAAGAAATTAAAGAGTTGCTTGGGGTTAAAAAAAATAAAATGCAGAAATTATCTTTGCTTCCTATTGAAGACCGTGGCGATTGGTATCAAGAAGTAAGCGACAAAATAGCCCCTGAGATAAAAGGGTTTTTCAGATTTCGTATCAAAGATGATAACGATGAGCTAAAAGAATATTTCATAGATTGGCAGGGATTGTTTTCGGATGTTAGAATAACTAAACATAACATGACGGAAGATCAATTTAAACGGTTTAAGAAAGTGATAATGAGCATGGCAAGAGAAGAATCATTAAAAGCATATAAAGAGGTTATGAACGCTTATGTCGGTGGCAAGTAAACAACTTTATATAGAGGTTGCCGATACTCCTATTAAAAGGGAGTTCGGTTTGAAGAACAGGAAGCATCTGTCTAAAAACGATGGAATGTTGTTTCGCTTTCCTCAGCCTCATTATTTAAATTTCTGGATGGAGAGCACATATCTTCCTCTTGAGATTGCTTTCCTTAGTAACGACGGAAGAATATTGCAAATAGAAGAGATGGTGCCACTTAGTACAAAAGCTATTAGATCAAGAACGCCATGTAAATATGCCTTAGAGGTTAATCGAGGATGGTTTAAAGAAAATAATATTGACGTTGGATGTAAGATTGGCGGAGTTGGTATTAATCCTATCCAAAAACGAACAGCCCAAATGACTCCCCAAGTGCCTCCTCAAGTAATGCCACCAGTAGGAGAATTGCTTCCGGAAGTTCCTCTCGAACCCCAAGAAGGTCTAACAGAGCCTAATCCCGATGTGGTACTTAACCTTTCGTTTAAAGAGAAGCTTCAAGATGCCGACCTCAAGGGGCAAGATATGGTTATTGTTTATGGATTAAAAGAGCGGGAAGGCGAGCCTTCTCTGACATTATCTCCTAGGGTTATATCTCCGCCCTTCATGTTAGAACCTGATGAAAACGGCAAACACGATGCTGTTGTTAAGGCATGGGATAAATCGCAGGGCGGATGGAGAAGCTTTATTATCGATAATATTATAGACCTAGAATATAAAAATGAAGAAATTGCAACTTCTTAAAGGAAATTGTTTTTATTTTTGTGAATTAAATAAGTAGTTAAATATGTAAAATGTATAATGGAGTTAATAATGAATAAGACCTTCAATTTGCAGAAGTATATAAAAACTGCTTTTTACGAAGATTCGAGAGGTTACTGGAATGCTCAAACTAGATCGTGGATGAATTGTTATAAATGCAAGTCGGATGAAGGCAAACAGCCTCAAGAAGCATGGAATACATGTTTAAAGGAATATCAGACGGCACTCGATAAATCTGACTGGGTTTTGAGCTATACTGGCGCAAAGGACGGGGGCACTAGACCATATTTGGATGCAAAAACACCAGCGGCCCAAAAAATAATTAAAGATAATTAAAGATTAGAGAGGATTTTTTATTTTTGTGTTGAAATAATAAAGTGATTTGTAATTGATAATAAATACAATAAAAGGAGAACGAAAATGAGTATTATAGTACCTGCAGGAAATCAGAAAGTTGATTGGAGTCCCAAGGATAATAAAAAACTAACGAAAAAAGCTTCTATAGATGGCGCAGAAGAAGTACAGGCAGAAGAAGAGGATCCTGTTTATGAAGCCGCTAAAGATTTCTTAGGGGGGCAAGAAGCAGAAGTTCCTGGAGTAGATGAGGTTATAGAAGAAGTCTCGGAAGTAGAAGAGGTTGAAAAGAGTGTGTCGGAAGCCGTTGCGGAAGTAGAGCAGAAAGCCGAAGAAGCCGATCAGAAGATTGAAGCGGTTGTTGAAGCCGTTGAGAAAATAGATGAGGCCGTTCAGGGTGTGAAAGATGCTGTGGCTGATGCCGATGATGAAGTAGTCGAAGTAATCGAAATAGATGAGGTATCTGAAGATAAAGATGAAGATGCAGTTGAAGCAGTTCCTGGCGAAGAAGTTATTGATGATGAAATTATTGTAGAAACAGAAGGCTGCGTAGAGGCAAAAACAGAAGACGGAACATCTATGGATAAGGTTGCGTCTACCGAAGAGGAATTCTGCAAATACGCCAAACTTAGCCCTCAGAATAAAGCTAAATTGGCTAGATATTGGGTAGATATGCTTGGTTATCCCAAGGATTATGTTAATCTTATGACCAAGGATTACGAGAAATAATCTGTTTTAGGTAAGTCAAAAGCCCCGGAAGTTTTCTTCCGGGGCTTTTTTTATCTTTTTTGTCATTTTTTCCTTGTTTTTTCTGAAAAATTTTATATTATATATGTAATGTAAATAATAGGAGAAAATATGTCAAATAATGTTAAAATTAAAAACACTGAAAACACTGAAAACCTTAGCGCTGAAAATCTTAGCTACGAGACATTGGTTGAGAACAGTATTAAGTTTCAGTCTCTGAAGAAACAGATCAAAACTGCTGCTAAACTCTCTTTAACAGGAATAACGAATTTGGTTGTTAATCACGAGGATCCGTGTCTTGTAGAGTCTTTTCTTAAAAACTGTTGGAAACTGGAAGATCTTTATAAGGAGACTTTTGATATTGATGCTGTTGAACTTCAGAAGGGCGCTCCCGGAAGAGGATTTGCGTCTCAATATCTTGATATTTTGATTTTTGGTGGGTTCGAAGAAGAAGATTCTGGAGATGGTCTAGGCGTTAAGGTTGCAAGGACTAATCCTCAAAACGGGAGGAGAAAACGTAAACCTGACGGATTTGTTAATCGCAAGGAAGTTTTAACTGGCAAAACAACTAAGGGGGAAAACTTTAAAGATCGTCTTTTGGTGATAAAGAACATAGATTACTGCGTTGATTTTTGCCAGCACGAACCGGGTACAATTGATGCAAGAGCGTTATGGCTTCTGGACAATTTTCGTAATCCAAGCGTGAAGATGGGGTGCCGTATTCTTCTTGTTACGAACAAACCTTTAAAACTCCCTTTCAAGATTAGAACGGTTAAAATTGATCCAGTCGATGAATATGAGGCAAACCATATTATCGATAGCTTTACTCAGCTATACAAAACCGGAGGTTATAAAATTGATTTTACCGCCAGTCATCGCAGGCAGCTTGTCCGAAAGATATGTGGACTAACTTATACTGAAGCCGGAGACGCCATTGCAGAGGCATTATCAACTCACACTGAGACATTTGAAGGCAGTAAGGAAATTGATTCTGTCAAGGCACTTAAAAACCTTCGTGAAAAAGTCAATCGCAATTTCATGGAAGATGCAGTTGGATTGACTCATTTGACGGCTAGACCATGGGAAGACTATATCTGTCCTAAGTCTAGTAATTTTACGTATGATGTTAATAAGATCGTAAGGGACTTTAATGAAATAGATAATCTGAAAAAAGAAGCTCAAGAAAAATCAAAGGTTAAAGGAAAATTTGATGTTATCGAAAAAAACATAGATGGCATCAGGGGGCGCATGCCTCACGTTATAATTCTTTATGGTAAGGGAGGCGTTGGCAAGAGTGCATTTCCAATTCATTTCGCAGGCCTTTTAGATTTCGATGTTTGGGACTTTAATATTGGAGCGTCTCATAGTAAATGGGTTGGCGAAGGCCCTGAAAGAATGAGAGAGGCCCTTGCGAAGATTTCTAAGGCTAGTCATCTTATTGTTCGAATAGACGAATATGATCGTGCCATTGGTTCTACTGAATCGTCTGGACAAGGAATGCACGAGGCTCATAAACAGGTTGAAGCCGAGTTTATGAACTGGCTTCAAAATAGCCAAGAGGATAATTTTTTTGTTAAGAATGATATTTTCATTATTATGACGACAAACCACAAGGATAATATTACTGGCCCTCTTTTGCGTTCAGGCCGTGCAGACCTTGTAATAGATATTGCCGATTTTGATGAGGAGAGTATGAGGGAAACATTTTTATCTGCTCCTCGCAGAATGAGCAATAGGGGGGTTGTTGTTGTCGGCTTTGATACCACTCTCGATTTGGAAAAAGCTATCCAAAAACTTGATTTAGATAAGCTTGTTTCTCTGGCGGCAGACAAGGGTTTTACCGTTAGAGATGTCGATGTAATGCTTCAGGAAATGGCGACTCATAATTATTATTATAAGAAGAGTCAAAAGGGCATTCCGTGGACTACAGATAGTTTCGTAAAAGTTCTTGAGCGTAGCGTTGGATCTGTCAATCATGATAATGAAACTACTGGCGAGTTGGTTCTTGGGGATCGATTCTTACTGGAAGAATGTGAGAAAAAGTTCAATCCGCAGCTTAATTTTGAGTTTTTGAAGGATTATACTAATGAGTTTGATCTTGACGAATTCAAAAACGTCTCATTCTTTGAATAGTCCTTTAGTTTTGATTGGTTCAAAGATGTCTTATCTCTTTGAATAATCCCCTTAACCCTAAAGAGAAATACTATCTCTTTAGAGGTAGTTATTCCTTCCTGCCCTAAATCACATAAGTTCTCTACCTATTTTGTATAATATTCGTGGAATAGGAAAGGATTTTAGGCAAACCTTTTTGAATTAATCTATGTTAGTCTATGTTAATTATTATTTTATAAAGGGTTTTATATATTATTTTTGAAAAACATATATAGTATAATAACATATAATATATTAAACTGAGGGACAAATATGAAATCAGTTGATAAGCTTAATTATAAGCTATCTGAGTTTTTTAAATCTAAAAAGTTTTACAAGAAAGCATCTCTAGGAAACTTTTCTGACATTAAAGATAAAGAGGAAATGGCTAAGTCTGCTGTTATGACCAAAGAGATGCTTGATCTCCCAAAGTATCAATCTATCATAAGTGATCTCAAGGGCTCCACGGGCATTGTTAATTTTGTTACTAATGATGAATATCAACCGTTGGTTGAACTGTTGATAAAAACCGCCTTTCCCTCTACAACGAACGATATTTACAATATGGGACAATCTGAGGCCTCCGGAGAAGAATATTTTATATCTCCTAGTTTTTTTGCAAAAGATGCCGTAGCTGGTTCTTCACAACAAGCCCAAGCTGCCAGAACAAAACTTCAAGACTTACTCCTTGGAACTAAGGCTCATATGACTAGGGAATGGTTGAAAAAGGAAAAACATTTTACCGATGATCAAATCCAGCACCTTCTAGGCTCCCCAAATCAACAAGGTGCAATCGATCAGATAATGCAGCAGCAAGCTCAGAATCCAGGCGCTCCCCTGTCGGACGCCAACCCGTTAGGTGTTTTAGTATCAATGTATGAAATGCGAATGTCCGCAATTAAGTCTAAATACGACCCTAACATTCAACAGATTAATAAAGAGTTGTTAGAACATAGTACTGGCGAACGAGAACTCAAGGTGTCTGATATCAATGAAAAGAAAGAACAAAGAGAGATATGGATTTCATTGAAACGATCAGAGATTAATAATATAAATAACACAATAGGTAAAGCTATAACTGTTGAAAAATGGTATCCGGGACAGTCGTATAGAAATTCTGATGGCTTTATTAGTTCTACGACACAAGAAGAAGCGGTAGCTGCTTCCGTTGAGCTTGCTATGAAAATTCAAGCTAATAAACCCGAGGCCGATATTCTGCGTGCTTCTCTAGATCTTAAGATGAAATTAGAAGATTATCAAACCAACAATTCTAATTTACAACAGGTCAAAGAACAATTTATAAAATTCTTAGGCAACGGAACTCATGATGATTACCTTAGAATAAGAGCTAATATACGAGGACTCTATATGCAGTTGCAGTACGCATTTGTATCAATGGTTAAAAGACAGGGGAAAGTTCTTATACTTGACGACTTTGATAAATCCGTATTATGTAATCCCGCTCATCCAGAAGGTAATGAAACTCGTTTAGATGATTTAACGAGAGGCGCTTTTCTAGATTTTGCCGGTAAGAATGCCAGTAATCTAGAAAGAGACGACAGCCAAGGCAAAAGAGAAAGAGGAAATAGAATTATAGTAATTTTGTCTAGTGATAAAATTGTAAATCTGCCTGCCTCTAGTGTAGTAGAAATGGATGTGGCTCCTGTAGATATAGCAGAGGCCGAGATTATTGTTCGTAATATTTTGAAGCAATATGCGACCGACGCCTCTAGAAATTTGAAGCGCAGACTACATCGTGAGATTGATGAAAAGCATGGAACGAAGACAACGGGTAAAAAGGGGTTTGATAAAGAGTTAATAAATGAGCAGATAGAATCAATGGAAGATTCTTTGGCCTCTATTTCTGATGATACTAAAAAGAAAATGATGGGAATGATTATAGGTATGGGTCAAAGAAGTGCCATCGACGCTGTTAGGACCGCAGTAAGATCTGGGCTTAAGGTAGATGATTCAAATGTATTGGATGTAGAAATTTCTTTTGATGAAAAAACAATTATTAGTAATCTTAGGAATACTGTTAATACTAAATTATCTACAGACGTTTATGGCCTTACGGTTCTAGAGCCAGAAGTTGAATTTGATAATTATGCGTATAAGAGAACTTCCGAATGGGCAAATAAAGTTCGAGGCATGAAAGATGTTAGGGACGAACTTGTTGATTTAAAAGAATGTATCAAAGATAATGAGCAAAGAATAAGATCAATTGACAAGGACATTGCTATTTCTAATAAGATGCCCGCCGGTGACAAAAGAAAACTTGATAAAGAAGACGTAACCCTTTTAATGCAAGAACGAAAAGGGCTTATTGATCAGACGGCACATTATAAAACAGATAGGCATAGTATTGCTGCTAATGACATTCCACATGTTTATGTTTTATACGGTCCTCCGGGAGTTGGTAAGTCAATTTGGGCTCACGCCTTAGCATCGCTCCTTAAAATAAATATCAAAACCGTGGATATTGGTGCTCAAAAGGACAAATGGCTTGGTAATACTGAGAAGAATGCCATCCGCCTGTTTAATTCCATGAAAAATTCCAGAGACACTATTTATTTGATTGATGAAATTGATAGACAGGTTGAAATGGGAGGAGCGCAATCTGTAGGTACCCATGAAACAACTAAAGAAATAGTAAGTAGGTTTCTCGAGTTCTTTGATAATACTGAAAACGAAAGATTATTTAGAAAGAATAATGTATTCTTTATTATGACTAGTAATAATGTTCAAGATATTGATACTGCGTTGCTTCAAAGAGTTTCTGAGGCGTATCATGTTGAATTGCCCGATGAGCCTGAAGATTATCAAAAATTCTTTAAGAGTTATATGGATGTTGAGAAAAATAGGTTTCCTGATGATCCATGGTTTTGCGCCCTTGAAGATAAGAATACGGAAGAATGTTGGACAACTACTTTCAATATGGTTAATGCTCTCGATTGGGAAGAAATATCGAAAGTGTTTGCTGAAAAACAAATTGACTTTAGATCTCTTAAGAAAATGCTTCAGCAGGCTTTTAATGCTCATCGCTCGTGGCGCATTCGCATGAAACTTATTGGTAAAGGAAGAGAGGTCGAACCGCTTGGCCTTCCTCTAACAACAGAAAACCTTCTAGCCGTTGGCCATATTATCGAGACAGGGGCTGAATCAAATGATGCCTTTAAACTTGGAGTGGGGGCACTTGCCAAAGATAGAGAAGAACAAGTTAGGAAGATTATGGAACCTTATGTTAGGGGCGAAAAACAACTTGAAACTCAGTCCGTTACAGATCCGCATACTGGACAGGTGCAAGAAACATATGTCCTGCCTAAAGAAGTGTTAGATGTTATGGAGGGCAAAGTTGCGGCTCAGATGCCGGGAACTGAGGCAGAAGAATGGGAATATAGTAGCGAAGAAACGCCAGAAGGCCAAAAGAGAGTAGATCTTAGGCGCAAAGGACCTAAGCCAGAGGATCAAATGCAAGAACTAACAGAAGATAGTTTCGAGGAACAGCCTCTTGAGGAGACAGATCAAGAAAAAATCAAATCCGAGAAGGAAAAGCCCTCTCCGTTAGAGAAAAAAGAAGAAGAAGTTAAGTCTTCTACTGACTATTTGTTTAATTTCTTAAAGAAAGAAGGCTTTGTTACGGAAGATGGCGATTTTGTTTCGCCCAAGAAAGAAAATAAGACTTTAAAGATTAAGAAAACAGAAAATAAAAAAGTTAAAGAGGCACAGGTATTACAGGCGTCTCCGGAGCAACAAATGGCATCCGATGGAGTTTATATGTTTGGAAGGGAATCTAAGCCGTTTATAATGATAGCTCCGGGTTCTGCTACTGCACCTCCTCAAATTATTCAATCGGAGTCGAAAAGAGTTTAAAGCTAAAGAAAGAACATAAAATAAAGGAAAGAGAGATATGAAAATTAATAGAATGGCAGAAGAAAAGACAGCACCTAGTTGGCTGTTTGAGGGTAGCAATGCTCCGGAATTTTCTGACTCTGATTATATCATTAACGAAGAGTTTAGTAGAATTCAGTTGATGCCAGATCGGTTATCAGAGGATGATCTTGTTTCTGAAAGAGAAACTATAGAGGCCTGTGCGGTAAAGGGATCTCTTTATCATTATAGCTCTAACTGGGAAACTACAACTAAGTCGGCACTCAAGGAATACGCTTTGGTTTGTGGTATGGATATGTCTAAATTTAGGGCTATTGATCCTGTAACAGTTGTAGAAGCAAATTGTGGTTCATGCCATCAATTGCCTGATTATGATTCGTTTTTTCAAACAAAGGTTCAGGAAAAACTGAAAGAAAAAGGAGTGAATAGTCTTGATGATTTGTCTGAAGGAGAACAAAAAGGGTTTTTTAAAGAGGTAGATAAAAGTTGGAAGGGAAAAGACGAGGTGACAGCTATGTTGAATGATCCGTTTAAGATAGATGAAAAGGCTGATATGAGCCATATGGAAAAAGCAAATTGGGAAGACAGTAAAAAACAGGGCAACATGGATCTTAGACCGTCTATGAAAGGAGGTATTATTCCTCTTAGAGGCGGCGAGGATTATAATAAGAGTCCTGAAACTAGAACTGCACAAGGACAAAATAGTATAGGGAACGCAGATGCTATTAAAGATCTTATTGAAAACGAACAAGAAGATACTGGCGCAAGACTTAGAAGAGAGAATGAAGAAAGAAGAAATACCGATGCAAAACATCAGGAGTGGGAACAGGATCAGGTTGATAAAATAGGAGATGTATCAATTGTCCCTAAGGGCAATGTTTTTCAAACAGAATCCATGAATGCTCAGCCTGGTATTAAGGGGGACGATCCTTTTGGTCTTGACGCAATTCCTGAAAAAACTCAGGGCGAAAAGATTGCTGAAGTTAACGAAGATCGAAGAAAAACAATTCAAGGTGAAAACAAAGAAGATTTTGAATTTAGTTCTAATAAAGCTCCTGTTCGTAGAATTTCTGATTTGTTTGGCGAAGAACTTAAAAAGCATTTAGGATAATGAAGATAATCAAACTATCTGCTCTTGCTGACGATTTAGAAGATGCTTATGACGGATTGAATAAAGCATTAGAATATCTAAGTCAAAATTATGTTGGTAAAACGAAGATAGAGATTAAGAAGGCGTTAAAGAAGCTTGAAATAGTTAGGCCTCATTTGAAACATAAGGGTAGACCGTTCAGGAGAAAATTGTAATGAAACAGAAACAAAATCAGAAAGTTGCAGATATTATTGATAAAAGAATGGTAAGGAAGGCCGAATGTAAAAAAGAACTTATAGCTTCTATCAAAAAAGACTTAAAGAGGAGAAAGTAATGGATTTTTTTACCAGCCCAGAAGATTTAAGAGGATGGATTAAGACGCAAAAATCTCCGGACGAAGCGGCTCATAAGATTATGGAGATTATAGGGAAAGAAGAGGAACAGGATATAGTTGACACTTGCAGATCTATTTTTCAGGGAGAAGATCAGACGGCTTCGAGGATTTTATTTGACGTTTTAGCTAAATATAACATAACAAGTATAAAAGAGGGGAATATGAAAGATACTAAATTAAAAAAAGAAGCCCAGATTTATAGAGGTGAGGCTCCATTATATCAAGATATGCCTATGAGGGTCTGTCCTAAGCTTCCTCGTAGCGTAGGCAGAGTAGTTAACACTATTCATTGTCGAGATCGTTGCATAGACAGTATATCGTTAGACGACGATCCTAAGAGGGTTTATTGCGCAGAAGCTCTTTGGCGTAGAAATGTAATGGATAAGTTTTCAAGAGAATTTAAGAACAAAGAAGGTAAATGGGTGGGCGGCTATATTAATGATAGATTTCAGGTCTTTCATGATGACGGCGGCAACCAAATGGAATTAGCTAATAAGGAACGAACAAGAAAGCCTAGACCTCATCAGTATTCCACAGAGAGAAGGCTTAGTGAAGGCAGAGGAGAAAAAACATACGACCTTACGGCATCTTCTAAAAAAATGGTAAAGCTGGCATCTGTTGAAAACTATGTTTCTGACGATAAAATTTATAAGGTATTTTCAGATATTGTAGAAATGCACGAAGCAGGATTGACTAGTGAAGACATTATCTATAAGGTTGCTGAACACTATAATGAATCTATTATAAATGTTGCTGTTATCCATAAAGTAGCTATGAAACAACTCCTAAGGCATAATGGTGTTGTATATTCCCATAATAATTCTCAGAAGGTTCAAAAAACAGCACAGCAGATTCCAGGTCTGACTACTATGGTGTCCAAGAAGGATATTCAAATAGTATCATTAGCAGATGGTCAGCCAAAAACGTTAAAAATAGAAACTCCAGTGGTAATGGTTTCAAACAATCAAGAGTCTCCAATTTTTCAGATTGTTGATGGGCCGGATGCGGGAGACCAGTTTAAACTGAGTCAACAGCTAGATATCAATGACTCTTTTGGGATTCTTGAAGACGTTGCTCAGGGCATGATTCAAGATGGTGCAGAAGAAATAGGATTAAACGAACAAGTGCCGTCTAATGAAATTGCCGAAACTACGGAACAGGGTAAAGAATTTCCGATAGTTGAAGTGTAAATTATTCACATATTTTTAACACAAAACTGTATAATATTCTGTGTTAAAGTTTGTATTTATTGAATGGAGTTTATAATGGCAGGCGGTCCGGTTATTCAAACCAGTAATCTTAGTGATACATTTAGGGCTCTTCGCAACAGAGATCCATCTAAATTAATCAGTCAGGACGTTCCTTATGCTCCTGATTACAAATCTGTACCTTCCCAAAATTATGGCCCAACCACTTCTGTCTCTAATGCGTTCGGCGGAGGGGGCATGTATCGGTTTGGTTCTGCCTCTTCAAACTCAGGAATTATTTACGGTCAGCCACAGTTTTTCTCACCAGTTCATACTCCTATCAACTGGCAAATACCATCCAAAAGACTAGAGCAATACCAATGGGCAAGATTTTTTTATGAGAATGAGCCTAAGGTTGCTTCTTCGATGGACTTCTATAGTTATTTTCCGATGAATGACTTTGACAATGAATGCAAAGATCGTAATGTTAAGAAATATTTTGATAAGCTAAAGAAAAGGATTGAACTTCCTAAGTGGCTTCGATTAATGAGTCATGAGATTCATTTACTTGGAGACTGTTTCCCGTTCATAGAAATTTCTTGTGATCATTGTGGAGGTTTAGGCAGAACTGGAGATGAGATATGTGAACATGCCGGCGGAACTATTAGGCGCATTGTTATTTTAAATCCAGATTATGTCGAAGTGTATAGTTCTCCTCTTATGCCGGATCCTCTTATAGCTCTTAAGCCGGACGAAGAACTAATTAATATGGTTCAAAAGAGAACTCCTGGTTATGAGAAATTAAGTCCCGATGTTATAAAATTAATCTCGGCTGGCAAACCAATTCGTCTGGATAACCGTAATGTTTCTCATCTTATGTATGGAGAAAGCGGATATACCTCCTATGGCGTTGGAATGGTCAGAAGATTATTTCCTATCCTTTCATATAAAACTAAATTGATGGTGGCACAATGGATAGTGGCAGAAAGATTAATTGTTCCTATTAAGGTTGTTAAGGTTGGTACCGATGAACGTCCTGCTGGCCCTGCTGATATTGCTGCTGTTCAGTCTCAATTAGCTCAAACAGCAAATGACCCAAATTTAACTATTGTTACTCATCACGCATTTGAATTAGATTGGTATGGTGCCGCTGGTAAAGTTCTAACTCTATCTAATGAATTTGACTTTATTAATCAGGAAATTCTTGATGGTATGATGATTAATAATGCATTGCTAAATGGAGAAGGACCAAATTTCAGTAATGCTGCTGTTGGTATTGAGGCTATGATAGAAAGGCTTGAAACTTTTCGTAGGGAAGTGGCTACATGGATTGAAGAACGTATTTATTTGCCAGAAGCTATACGTCAAGACTTTAAGGAAATAGACGAAGAAACTGGCGAAGTAGAATATATTTATCCTAAGGTCAAATGGAACGCAATGCACCTGCGAGATCAGCAGCAGTATCGTACATTTGTATTGCAGTTGTATGAAAAAGGGCTTTTGAGTGCCCAGACTGTCCTTGAAGCATTTGATTTCGATCCAGATCAGGAAATAGAGAGAAAGAGATATGATGCTGTTCAGTTGATGGCGCTTGGACAGGGCATTGGAGGCGCCGGAGGTGCCGGAGGCATTGGTGGCGCAGAAATGGGTGGCGGCTTTGGCGGCGGAATGCCACCGATGGGTGGCGCTCCTGGAGGCGCTCCTGGAGGAGACATGGGCGGAATGGGAGGCATGGGCGGAGGTGATATGGGAGGCGGAGCTCCAATAAGTGCTCCAGGTGCCGGAGGAATGTCTGGCGCCGCTCCTGCATTAGCTTCGGCAAAGACTTCATTAGATATAGCTAACCCTTCTGAATATGGTGGTAAAGTATTAAAAAAGAAGTCTAGAGAGAGAGCTGATTCTGAAAAAAAGAAAATTTATCAGCGACAGTCTGGGCAAAATGCAAAACAGGGAGATCAGGGTAATGGAATGACGGGGGCGAGAGATCTCAAGGGCAGGATAGTTTTTACAAAGCCCGAAAGAGAATTGCTTACTGCTCTTTCTAAATATAAAAGCGATGGCCTTATTAAATACCCCATAATTCCGCAATACCCAGTTTCTTTTGGAAATGTAGAATATCCAATAGATTTTGCATTGCCTCATTTAAAAATAGGAATTGAGGCCGATGGTGAGGTTTTTCATTCTGCTCCAAAGCAAATAGTTCATGATAACGAGAGAGATATGAAGCTTTCTCAGTCTGGATGGACAATATTAAGATTTAAGGACGCAGAAATAGAAAAGCAAGTAGAGCGAGTAATGAGTACCATCATTAAAACTATTATGCAGAAAGAAATGGCTCTAGAGAAACAAAAGCAAGAAATAAAATAAAAGAAGGAATTATCATAGTTTTTCACGAAGAATGTTTTAAGCGAAAATTTTTGTATTTTTGTGTTGAGGCAATTATGAAGCGATTTGCTAGAGAAAAACTAGTTGAGAAAGACATAGAATGGGGCGAGACGTATACTGACAAAACATTGTTTCTCAAAGACCAATTTGAAGACGTAGTAGGTCCTGGAAGTTATTTTAGATTTGAAGGTGAAGATTCAGGGAGTGGGGATAGATATTATTGTATTCTTGGTCCAGCCAAAGTTCATAAACCAAGGGCTAAGTTTTTTGCAGGCGTTAGAAAACTTCCTGCAACTTTTTCGGCAGGCGGGAAATATTTTGACAGTATGGATTCGGCAGCACGATACGCAAGGGAGACATGGGGAGTTCCTACACCGGAATCATTACGGCCTTATACATCGGCTAGCCTCTACGGAATAGCAGGGAAAATCAAGAAATGGAAAGACCAGAGAGACCAGAAAGAAGAGAATAATGAATAAATTTAACCTTAGTCAATGGGAATCCAACAAGGTAGCGGAATACGTTGGAAGATACGTAAAGGCTATGGGATATACTCATCAAAAATACAGAGACCAGTATAGGTGGTGGGACTATGATACATTAAGGGAAAGTCCTCCGGAAGATTGGAGTAATTGGGTTTCTGCTGATCCGAGCTTAGTCGATGCTTTAAGAGATGCTGCAGACATTAGATGGAAGAAATTAAGAGAAGTTAGACAGATATATGGAATATCATCCCAAGAGGCCGCTAAGATTGTTAAAACATATGTTGGGTACCATCCCTCTTATGGTGGCTATATTTGTCAACTTGGGCCTTATATTAGTGCAGGTGGAGGACATGGTAGTGGATTTATTATAGAAGAAGCTATAGATAAATTCGGATATTACATCAAGAGGAAAAGAAGATCTACTCCCGAACAGGTTATGAAATCTGTTTTGAAGAACATCAGTGGCTATCAAAATAGATTTGGAATAGATTTTGATGCCTCAGATTTCGGATACGTTATAAAAGAAAATCCATCTGAATTCGATTCTGTTAGGTCCAGGCAGCCTAATAAAACAGTTAGAGAATATGTTTCTACTCTCGACCCACAAAGTCCAGAGGCACAATCCTTTTTTGACAGAGCTCCAATGGTAGGGGAAGGCTCTCATTTTACTCTTAATAATAGAGGATATGATAAATTATTGAGGGGTTTAATGGGAACATGGTATCAAGAAGCAATTAGAGAAAGAATGGCACAGCAAAATTTAACAGAGGAACAGGTAGTAAATTCTATTTTGACAAATCCTGAAACCTTAAGATCTATTTATACGTCTACTTATCAAAAATGGCAAGAAGCAAGAAATAGTGGTGAGGCCGCAGCTGCTGGTATGACCGCCCCCCCTAAGTTTATGGATGCGTCTCTTAAACCAAAATCAGGACAAGTTATAATGAGTACCATTCCTTCAAATAAGAGTATGGTAAGTGAGTTAGAGTTTCGTCAGGAAATTTTGCAGTTGTTATCAGAAGGGGTTGACTCTCCAGAAGCAATAGCGGGAAGATTAAACGCCGATCCTGCAAGAGAAATAAAGAATAGGGCTCTTCAAGGTCGAGGAAGAGAATCGGTTGTTATTTCCCCCGATGAAGTTCAAATGCGAATTAATAGAATAAACGCTCTTCGTGAAAGTGATGATGGACAGAAAGATTATCAACAGCTCCTTGGCGAAAACTCCCAAATGATTGATGAGTTAGCCGTAGGAAGAGGATTTGATGATCTTAGAACAGCCTTTGAGATGGCTGCAATGTATTTCTCTAGTATGCCAGTAGAACCCAAGAGCGGTGCAAAATTAGGTTCTGCCAACTCCATTATTTTTAATCCTCCGGAGAATTTTGAGAATTTTACAAGTCAGGATCTGGCTAGGTTTAGGAGAGAGCGGACTGGTAAAACCGAAGAAGAATTGGCTACCGAAGAAGATGTTGCCAGAGATATTGGAGAGATTCCTTTAACAAAAGAAGAAGAACCTGCCCCAGAAAGAGTTCCTGAAGCAGAATTACCTGATGAAAAAAATGATTTAGAAGAACTTCTTGGTCGAACATTAAAAAATCTTATCAAAATAGCAGCAGAGCTCGATGAAGAAGGCAAAGATGATGCTGCTGAAGAGATTCATAAAGTAATTAGGAAATATCAAGAGAGGATTTTATAATGATAATTAAATTTGCTTTATGCGAAATTATTCCGTTAGATATGCCCGTGAGTAGTGACGGCAAAGTTGGCATTATGAAAACAGCGTCAGGTAGAGTTTTTGTTGAGCCCGATAGCGACAAGGCTCGAGTTATAGAGAGCGAAATTGAAAAGCACCCAACGTCATTGTTTTTTAGGGCAAAAGCTATTAAGGCCGACGAACCTAATTCTAATGGTGATTATTTTTCCGAAGAAGAGCTTTTGAAGAGTCATAAGAGTTTCGAGGGCGTTCCGTTCTTTACAAATCATGATAATCAAAACGTAGAGAACGCAAGAGGTAAAATTATATTTGCAGAATGGGATCCAAAAGAGAAGGCGGTTTATACAATTGCTTTTGTAGATCGTGAAGCCTTCCCACATATTTGTAGAAGTATTGAAGAGGATTATGTTACGGGCGTTTCGATGGGATGCTCTGTTGAATATAGTATTTGTAATATTTGCGGAAATAAGGCGGAAAAAACAGAAGATTATTGTTCTCATATTAAAGAACGAAAAGGTAGAACGTTCTCTGGGAAAGCCCGTAATGTACGAACCGGAGAAACTAAAGAATTTAAGAATGAACTTGTTTTCGAATATAACTATGGAATTAAATTTATTGAGTTGAGTGCTGTTGTAGATCCTGCTTGCCCATCATGTCGAATTGAAGGACTCCTTGCTAATGATGATTATATGAGAAGAGTTGCAACCGTTGAAAATTCTCTCAGGATGATCAAAATGTCTGCAATTGAAAAGGAAGCAAGTCAAGAAGAAATTGATCAATTAAATCAGGTCTTGACTACGTTAGAAAGTATTGCGGTTAGTTTAATCCAAAATAGGCAACAAGTAGAAGTCGAATTCGCAAGTGATTTAGTTGCGATCCTTTCTGATCTGCAAAAATTTGTTGATGAATTAATAGGTGCTGGTTACAGTAATGTTCAGGGTGTTCCTGGGGTAGCAGATTCTCCGGACGGATTAATGCTCCCTGATGGCGGAGGTGTTCCTGCTGCCGGAGGTGTTCCTGCTGGGTTAGAAGCTTCCCCTGTCGCCGCAGAAACACCAATTGCAGATATTCCTGTCGGAACCGTATCAGGATCACCATCTAAACCATTAGTACAGCCCCCTCAGTTACCTATAACAGCTCCTGCTAAACCTATAGCTTTTGATTCTAAAAAGTTGAAAAAAGTTGCCGGGCTTCTTGGAGGTTTACAAAAAATTAGCGATAAAATGAGAAATAAAGGAGAAGACAATATGGGCGAAAGACGAACATTAGTCAAGCGAAAAGAGCAGGCAAAAGTTGCTACTGAAGTTTTATCAAATTTGTGGAAGGAAAAACAGAAATTTTTTGCGTATATTAATAGAGTACCATCTATACAGGATAATGAGTATAAATTGTCCGTTAAAAAGAGAGATGATTCTTTCGTTATTGTAGCAGAAGATAAAGGAAACTCTGAAAACCAAAAAAATTGGACTTTTGAAGATTTGACGGATAAAGAAAAGAAAATGGTAGAGGAATCGCCGAAAGAGGCAGCATTGTACTTTTTAGATACGTTTGCAAATAGTTTTAAAACTAACATAAAAGAAGGAGATACAGAAATGACAGATAATATTAGAGAAGCTGGAGCGCAGTCCACAAACAAGTCTCCCGAAGTAATTACCGAGAAGCAACTAGATGGGGGTGATCTTTATCATGCTCGTACTGATGCTGAACAGAATGTAATTACCGAGAAGCAGCTTGACGGACAGCGTTCAGGAGAGAAGGACGTAATTACCGAGAAGCAGTTAGAGGAAAAAAGTAATAAACTGAATCCTCGTAAGGACGAAGAGAAAGAAGTTATTACCGAAGCTCAGCTGCAAGGAGACGCTTCAGGCGTTTCTTCTCGTAAGGACAACGCTCCTAATGTTGTTACTCAGAAACAGCTTGATGATTACAGGGGCAATAAGGAGCCTGACGTAATAACTGAAAAACAACTTGACTCCGTTGATACTCCTTGGGAGAGAGCGGCATCAAGAGACTCTTCTTTGTTTAAGAGTGCCGGTGAGCACATGCAGGCCGTAATTGACGTTCTTGCTGACAGTGCTATATCTACTGGTTGTACTCCTCAGGAAGTATCTGGCGTAGCTGAATCACTTATTGGTTCTACTAAAGATCGTTTCGAATTAGGAAATGCGGTTCTTGACAAAGCACAGGAAGAAGATGTTGATTATAGCAAGAGACTTGCTTATTGGAGTGCAAAGAATATTAAGGTAGCTGGCGTTGGTAGTAAGGAAATTGCAGAGACTATCGTTAGAGGTCTTAGAAGAATTGCTTCTGATATAACTATTAATCCTGAAATAATTATTGATGCTCTTGATGTTGCTACTGAAGGAGACGAAGGTATAGAAGCTATTAGTAAGAAAATTGATGATAAATTAGAAGAAGCTAAAACAGAAACTGTTAAGGCTAGTAAGAAAGCTGAACTTCGCACCGCTCTTAAAGGGAATGCTGGAAAAGAAAAAAGAGACGAAGAAAGAAAAGAAATTGAAGCTTCGTTAAATAAAGAAGACAATAAACTTACAAGAGAAGCCGAAAGAGCATTGTGGGAAAAGGGCGTTGAAGAGGAGAAGAGGCCTGATACTATGATCGAAACTAATTTTGAAGAAATTGGTTGTAGTAAGGACGCCGAAGGGTTTAGGCCTGCAATTAAGAGTTTTGCAAGAGGAGCACTTGCTTCGCAGAACATTAAATTAGCAGCTATTACTAATGTAACAATTAATGGTGATACAATTTCAATTGCGGTTCAGACCGATGGTGGCGAAGAAGCCATAGACATTCCTATTGGCGAAGAAATCGCTCCTATTGAAGAAGAAATAGTTCCCGAAGGAGACTTGGCAGGCGAAGGTCTTGAAATGGGAATGGGAGAATTAGGAAAAGTTTCTCCTCAGACAGGTCTTCCAATAGCAGCTTCTAAGAAACAGGGTCTGAAGAAACAAGCACAGTCTCCTATGGGCGGTGGCGTTCCAGGAACACCCGGCGAAGTAGCTGGTGGTCCTGGCGGTCTTGCTGGCGGCGGCGTCCCCGGCGGTCCTCCTATGGATACTCCAATAGAATCACTAACGGTTGATGAAAAAGTTGTTTCTGATGAAATTCCTACGGCTGGTGAACAGCAGATGCCTTATGCTATCTGCCCCGAATGTGGTAGCTCAGACGTTGATATCGAAAAAGAAGCAAGTGGCGGAATTAAGGGTGGTTGTAACAATTGCGGAGCAGAATACGAAGCTCTTGTTAAAAAGGCTATTGAATTCAAAATTGTTAAGCCTACTAGAAGTATTGGCGAAGAAGGAACAGTGGGTGACTTAGAATCTCCTGAGGTTCCTGCACTTCCTGTTGCAGCTCAGACTAAGTTAGATAAAGATGTTATTGTTAGAGTTGCTTCAAATCAGCAAAAGCATGGTCATGTTTGCCCTGCTTGTGGTATGAATCAATGCAAAGTAGCTTCCGAAGAAGGTGGTCACACTGAGTACACTTGTCCGGCTTGCGGTACAGATGTCGAGAAAGATGTTGTTATTAATGTAAATGATCCTGACGAAAGTTATTTAAGGGTTAAATGGGACGTTGTTCCTAACCTTGAAAACTGCGAAGGATGCGATGAAGACGCAACTAAGTTTGCTTCAATGATTAAAATTGAAAAGATGATGAAGCAGGCGACAAGTGGCGAAACGGAATTCCCAATGGCTAATTGCATTGAGAGAATAGCTTTAGTCTATGGCGGAAATACAACGGCAACATTTGGTCCTTGCAAAGGAAAACTTCTTACTGACTGTGTATGCGGGCAACTTAAGCGTTTGGGGCTTACTAAAGTTCGCCACATGGAAAGACTAGCAAGTGTTTATACTCAGAAAGATCCGATGGACGAATGCATTAATGATCAAATGAAGAAGGATTTTGATCGTAAAGAAGCAGAAAACATTTGTAATTGCTTAAAGAAGAAATTCGCTTCGGAAGAAGACGACAATATCTTTGTTCAGGCGTTTGCTGATGATATCAAGTCTGGTAAGGAGAAAATTCTTACCGCCCAGGACTTAGGCGTTATTAACGACCTATTTGTCGAAGAAGCTCCTGAGGTAGAAGACTTCGAAGATACTGATATTGGCGATGCTATCGAAGAAACAGTGACAATAGAGGTTAGTAAGGCCACCGCCGAAGAACTCGCTAATGCAGCTGCAGATGCAGTTGTTGAAGTAGAGGTCGATGTTGATCTTGAAGTTGAAGGAAATCCTGAAATAGTGGAAGAAATTCCAGAAACAACTGCAACTGAAGAAATTGAAGTTGCATCTGACTCTACAGATAAGATAGAAATTAATACAGAAGAGGAGAAAGATATGGTTGAAGCTATGAAATCTCATAAATTAAGAAGGGTGGGTGACGAAATTGTTAAGGTTGCCGGTGAGCCTAAGGTAGTAGAAAATATCGAAGGTAATGTTAGAGCCGGTGTTCCTAGAGCAAAAGCTACAATGGGAGAAGAGGGAGCTGATAATATTGATGTTCCTATGGCAAAGCCTAGTATCCCTAGAGCTAATGCTGAAATGGGTAACGAAAGCTCAAGTAATATTAACCCTGCCGCAGGACTTCCTAATGTTGCGGTAGACAGTTCTTATATGGGCGTCGAAAAGTCCGTCCAGAAAGACATGCCTGCTATCAACAACGAAATCAAAGGTACTGTTATTGCAGAAAAAGATGGTAAAAACGTCAAAGAAGCAAAACAGCTTAAGGAAGTAGAAACGGTTGAGCAGGATGTTAGAGCCGGTGTTCCTAGAGCAAAAGCTACAATGGGAGAAGAGGGAGCTGATAATATTGATGTTCCTATGGCAAAGCCTAGTATCCCTAGAGCTAATGCTGAAATGGGTAACGAAAGCGCCGATAATATCAATCCTAAGGCCGTCGGACCTGACGTTCCAGTAGACAGTGCTTACATGGGCGCCGAGAAAGCAGTCCAGAAAGACATGCCTCCTATCAATGACGAAATCCTTAAGAATGTTCAGCAGAACATTAATAAGGAAAAACAACAGGAAAGAATATCTTCGGCTCGTAGAATGAAGGCTACTGAGGTTACTTCGAAGCTCTTGGCTACAAACAGAATACCTGAAGAAGCATACGAAGATGTAATTGATGCCCTAAGCAACTTTGAAATTGATAAGATTGCTGTTAAGGCAGACACTATGTATCCTAGAAAGGCAGTAAGGGCTAATCAGGATCCTAATGTTCATTCTATCCCTGCAATCGTTATGGAATCAAAGAAAATCAAATCTTCTGATCCAGTAGGCGAATTAGCTGATAGAATTGCTTCTCACCTTACTATTGGTAATAAGTCATTTGATGAGAATTTGACTGTCTATGGCGAGAAATAATTCGGTTAGATTTATTGAAAAGGTTAATAAAAGCCCCTGAAAAATCAGGGGCTTTTATTTTTTAAAAAAAATAGAGGAATTTCGCTAGTTTTATAAGAACAATATAACCGTATTAAATAATTGGCATAATATATCGATTTAATAAAAGTGAATTAATATGAGAAGCAATAGCAGAAACACCGTTTTAAAAAAAGATTTTATCTATCCGAACAACTACTTGCCGATAAGTTGTTAACTGTAAATTAATTAGAAAAGGAGAGTAAAAATGGCTCTTATTGAAAGATATCATGTTGTAGCCGCTGAAAGAGCAGTCGCTGCTGGCCAGACCATTAAGGAAGGCCAGATTGTTTCTCTGAATAGTTCGGGTCAAGTCATAATCCAGGGTACTGGAACTTATGATAAGATTCCCTATGGCATAGCTGGCGATACAAAGTCAACTACGGCCTCTTCCATGCCTGGTGTTGAGGAAGGATGGCAGAATAGGGTTTCTGACTATTATGATGAGACGAAAGCCTCAGGCAAAATGACTGTTTATCACAGTGGCGGAGAGTTCGCTACAGATCAGTTCCATACTAATGTAGCAACAGCTACTATTATGGATGCACTCTATGGAGTTAGTGGGTATCTAGATATCAATGATACTAATTCTACCGGAGTTATTGTTGCACGTCTTATTAAGGCCGCTGGCTCGTATCCGTCTGGCGTTCCTGGTATTGACATTAATGGTGATATGGCATTAAGTGGTGCTTCCGGTGATGCATCTGATCAGAATACTTATTGCGAAATTAAATTAGTTATATAATCGAACAAAATATTTGTTCATTTTGTAGGTTTTTTAAAACCCTATAAAACAACAGAGGAGAATATAAAATGGCTATTGATAAAAAAGCTGTAAACGCAGAGAGAGAAGCTCTTATTGCTCAGGCACTTGATACACCCGAAGGTAGAGTCGCCCTTGCTCAGGCAATGGTTGAACCTATTCGTAGGGCTCTTGAGTACCAAGCTGTAGGACGTAAACTTCTTATGGTTGATGAGCTACCTCAGGGTGCTTATGCTCGCTATGAGAAAGATGTTAGAGCTACCGCATATGTCATATCGAGACGTGGTGCTGTACCTGACATGATCGTAGAAGGAGAAGAAATTCTTGTTCCTACGTTCGAAATTGCTACTAATCCAACGATTCGTTTGAGTGAAGTTAAGGCTCGTAGATTCTACATCGTAGACCGTGCCCAGATTAAGGCTAAGGAAGCTATCCAGAAGGAAGAAGATTTAAATATCTTCAACGCAGTTCTTGCGGCTGTTAATGACACCCATACTGTTGTGTCTACTGGTGGAGCACTTTCCCTTAACGCATTGAACCAATGCTTCGCTACGATCGAACAGCACGATCTTACGGTAGGAAAGATTGTTTGCCATGCACTTCGCTATGCAGACATCCGTAACTTCGGTAAGACAGTCTATGATGAAGCAACGCAGAAGGAAGTCTTGACGACTGGTTTGTTTGGTCATCTTTTCACTGCTGACATTCATGTTAGCTCGAAGATGCCCACAGATACAGTTATCTTGCTTGCCCCAGCAGAGTATGTTGGTGCATTCCCGATTCGTCAGGATATCACTGTGCTTCCCGCAGATGATCCTAAAAAGCTAAGGCTTGGATGGATAATTTACGAAGAAGTCGGTATTGTAATCATCAATGATTACGCAGTTGCTAAAATAACTGTTACTGCTGGTAGCTAATCGTTAGAAATTTAAAGAAAAGGGTGGTTCGCCACCCTTTTCTTTTGTATAATAAGTAATAAACTAAGATTAGGAATTCAAATGACTGTAGAATCTAAAATACATAAGAATGAAGATTTACAGAAACTAAAAGAATATTATATTGACAAAAAGATGTCCACAGTAGACATAGAACAAAATAGTGAATCTATTTTTGGTTTTTATATTAGTAGAGGTACTATTTACAGAACGCTTAAAAAACATAATATAAATGTGCGCAATAAGTCTGTAAGTGTTTCAAGGGCGATGTCAAACTTAGATTTAGATAAGATATATGTAAATGAAAATATTATAGAATGGATAGATGGGTTTAATTTGGGAGACGGCTATATCAATTGGGACAAAAGGGGAGGATTGACAAAAGGCGCAAGGTTTGTAATAGGATCAATAACAAAAAGTTGGTCTCAATATGCGATGTCTGGACTCAATATATATTCTCCATCAGAATTAAAACAATATGGTAGGGTTAGAAAAAGAACCCCTAATTTAAGCTGGGTTTCGCAAACTTGTACCCATCCTGACATACAATATCAAGCTGATAGATGGTATCCAAATGGTAAAAAGAAAGTTCCTAAAGACGTTCGTATTACTCCAACTAGCATTATGTTGTGGTATTTAGGGGACGGGAGCATAGTTGTTGATAATAAAACCAATGCAGTTTGGGCTCAATTTGCAACTTGTTCATTTGACAGAGAAGATATACATAATATTTTAAGGTTTAAATTAGAAAACTTAGGAATCAGAACCAGATATAATAAAGGCAAAAATGATATTATTATTCCTTCTAATGCCATTAGTAAATTCTTTAATCTAATAGGCCGCAAATCACCAGTTCCTGAGTATCAGTACAAATTTGAATATCCTAAATGGTTAGATTTTATTCGTCTTTCTGAAATAGTTAAGAACGACAAGGAAAAATATAGGGCTCAATATTATTATAAAACAGGTCAAATAGAATGTTCTAAAAGTCCTGGTGGTAAAATGCTTCTTTTTACAGAAAAACAGGCTGAAAAATTAAAGAATAAATTATGTAATCGTTAGAAATTTTAAAAACCCCTGAGATTAATTTTTCAGGGGTTTTTTATCTTTTTATCTTTTTATCTTTTTATCTTTTTATCTTTTTATCTTTTTATCTTTTTATCTTTTTATCTTTTTATCTTTTTATCTTTTTATCTTTTTATCTTTTTATCTTTTTATCTTTTTAT
>Ga0307379_10001174_pt1 | contig 41798 bp, 53 predicted proteins | sample UN2MG_FD_202237 | JGI IMG/M metagenome (GOLD analysis project Ga0307379, IMG submission 202237) | Soil microbial communities from Risofladan, Vaasa, Finland - UN-2 | ecosystem: Environmental > Terrestrial > Soil > Coastal area > Acid sulfate soil | place: Finland: Risofladan, Vaasa | collected...
AGATCTTCCACGCCGAATACGAGACGGAGAAGCGCCATTATGCGCACGTGGACTGCCCGGGGCATGCCGACTACATCAAGAACATGATCACGGGCGCCGCCCAGATGGACGGAGCGGTGCTGGTGGTATCGGCGGCGGACGGGCCCATGCCCCAGACCCGGGAGCATATTCTTCTGGCGAGGCAAGTGAACGTGCCCTCGATCGTGGTGTTTCTGAACAAAGTGGACATGCTGGACGACCCGGAGCTGTTGGAGCTGGTGGAGATCGAAGTGCGGGACCTGCTGAGCAAGTACGAGTTCCCCGGGGACGACATCCCGGTGGTGGCAGGCAGTGCCGTGAAGGCGCTGGCGTGCGGATGTGCGAAGCGGGAGTGCGAGTGGTGTGGGTCGATCTGGAAGCTGCTGGACGCGATCGACGAGTACATCCCCACGCCGGAGCGGGCGATCGACCAGCCGTTCCTGATGGCGATCGAGGACGTGTTCACGATCACGGGACGAGGCACGGTGGTGACGGGGCGGGTGGAGCGGGGCGTGGTGAAGGTAGGGGACGAGGTGGAGATCGTGGGGTTGCACCCGGAGCCGAGAAAGACGGTGGCGACGGGAGTGGAGATGTTCCGGAAGCTTTTGGACCAAGGCCAGGCTGGAGACAACGTAGGCGTGCTGCTGCGGGGAGTGGAGCGCAAGGAAGTGGAACGGGGGCAGGTACTGGCGAAGCCGGGCAGCATCACCCCGCACACACACTTCGAGAGCGAGGTATACATATTGTCGCAGGCGGAAGGGGGCCGGCACAAGGCATTCTTCACGGGATACCGGCCGCAGTTCTACTTCCGGACCACGGACGTGACGGGGCAGATCGAGCTGCCGGAGGGCCGGGAGATGGTGATGCCCGGGGACAACGTGACGATGACGGTCAAGCTCATCCAGCCCATTGCCATGGAAGAAGGGCTGCGGTTCGCCATCCGAGAGGGCGGCCGCACCGTGGGCGCCGGCGTCGTCGCCAAGGTACTGGAGTAGCGCTGACCATGCCAACCAGAGTCGCATTTCGGAGGACAGTCAATGCGGAGAGATGAACGGCGAGGGCAGGGCGAACGGATTCGGATCCGGCTGAAGGCCTTCGATCATCGGGTCCTGGATCAATCCGCGGTCCGGATCGTAGATACGGCGCGCCGGACAGGCGCCCGCATTTCAGGGCCGATCCCCCTGCCGACCGAGATCAATCGTTTCTGTGTCATCCGCTCGCCCTTCATCGACAAAGAGTCCATGGAGCACTTCGAAATGCGCACCCACAAGCGATTGATTGACATCCTGGAGCCCAGCCCCGAGACGATCAACGCACTGATGCGCATCGACCTTCCGGGCGGCGTCGACATCGAGATCAAACTCTAGGGGAACTACGTTGAAGGCAGTGCAAAAGGCCCTGCTGGGCCGAAAAATCGGGATGACCCAGCTCTTTGCCGAAGACGGGCGCGCCGTGCCCGTTACCGTCATCCAGGCCGGGCCCTGCATAGTCGTCCAGCGGAAGACCGTCGGCCGGGAGGGCTTCGACGCGCTCCAGCTTGGCTATGAAGAGCTGTCCAAGGGGAAGCGCCTCAACAAGCCCGCGGCCGGCCACTTCCGTCGCGCCAGCGAGAAGGCGGAGAAGGAGGTCCCCGCCTGCCGGCACCTCGGCGAGTTCCAGTTCGCAGACTGTGATGCCTACAGCGTCGGCGATCGGATCACCGTGGACGCCTTTGCCGTCGGCGAGCGCGTCGACGTCACCGGCACCAGCAAGGGCAAAGGATTCGCCGGCGTCCATAAGCGCTATGGGTTTCGAGGCGGCCCGGCCTCTCACGGATCGATGTCGCACCGTCGGCCCGGCTCCGGCGGAGGAACCGATGCCGCGCGCGTCTTCAAGGGCACCAAGAAGCCCGGACACATGGGCAACGTTCGCAAAACCGTCCGCCGCCTTCGGGTCTATATGGTGGACACGGATAAGAACCTGCTGGTGGTTGAAGGATCTGTGCCCGGCCCCAACCGTCGGCTCGTAACCGTGTGGCAGCCCGCCGGATCGGCGGCCCACGCAGCCCCATCCGGGGAAGGTGACTAGGGATGCCGACATTCCCCCAGTACAACATGGAAGGAACCCAGACCGGCGAAATCGAGTTGCCGGATGGCGTCTTCGGGCAGGAGCCAAACCGGGCGCTGCTCCATCAGACCATGGTGGCGGCCCTGGCGGCTCGACGCCAGGGGACAGCTTCCGCCAAGACCAGGAGTGAGGTGGCCGGAAGCACGCGTAAGCTGTGGCGCCAGAAGGGGACCGGGCGCGCCCGCGTCGGCGACCGGCGGCCGCCCCATCGGGTCGGCGGCGGGGTCGCAATGGGCCCCCGACCTCGGTCCCATCGCCAGCGTCTTCCCCAAGCGGCCAAGGTGGAAGGCCTCCGATCGGCCCTCAGTGCGAGAGCTCAGAGCGGCGATCTCATCATCCTGGAGTCCTTCGAGCTGCCGGCGGCCAAGACAAAGGCCCTGCAGACTATCCTCGACGCGCTTGGAGTGAGCGGGAAAACGCTGCTCGTGCTCCCCGAGCCCAACGAGCTGATCTGGCGCTGCGGCCGGAACATACCGGGGCTCGTGATCCGGCCCGCCGTTGACGTCAACATCCTCGACGTGCTCCTCGCTCGGAAGGCCGTCATCACCAGAGACGCCATACCCGCCCTGGAGGCGCGGCTCTCATGAAGGATCCTCGAAACGTCATCATCCGGCCCCTGCTGACAGAGAAGACCGTGGCCCTGGCGGGCCGGAGAAAGTACGCCTTCGAGGTGGCGCTCGACGCCAACAAGGTCCAGATCCGCCAGGCCATAGAGGTCCTCTTCCCCGGCGCGCGTGTGGGCAAAGTCAACACCATGCGGATCATCGGAAAGCGACGGCGCCTCGGCGGCTACGGCCGTCGCAGGGCGGGGCGCGGCGAAGGGCGCACCTCCAGCTGGAAAAAGGCGATAGTCACTCTCAGCCAAGGCACGATACCGGCCTTTGAGGGACTGTAGCGGACGAGACGCAAGGAGCCAGCAGTGCCGATCAAGAAATATAAGCCGATAACCCCAAGTCGCCGGTTCATGACCTCGACCGACCGCGCCGAGCTGTCCTCGAAGCCGCCTGAGAAGGCCTTGGTTCGAGGTAAGAAAGGCAGTGGCGCGCGAGACAACACCGGCAAGGTCAGCGTCCGCTTCCGCGGGGGAGGCCACAAACGCCGCTATCGGATGATCGATTTCAAGCGGGACAAGGACATGGTTCCCGCTCGCGTTGCCGCCATCGAGTACGATCCGAACCGGTCGGCCCACATCGCCTTGCTCCACTATGCCGATGGGGAGAAACGCTACATACTCGCTCCGGTCGGCCTCAAAGAGGACGATGTCGTTATGTCCGGCACCGCCATCGGCGCTCGCACGCGCAGCGGAGAGACCCTCGAGCTCCGATCCGGCTGCGCATTTCCATTGGAGTCGATACCGGTTGGCACCACCGTCCACAATATCGAACTCAAGCCGGGGACCGGCGGACAGATCTGCCGCAGCGCGGGAAGCAGCGCTCAGCTCCTCGCCAAAGAAGGAAAGTTCGCCACCCTCCGCCTGCCCTCCAGTGAGATGCGGCTGGTCTACCTGGGATGCCGTGCCACCATCGGAATCGTCAGCAACCTCGATCACACCAATATCACCCTCGGCAAGGCCGGCCGAAAGCGATGGCTCGGAAAGCGGCCGCACGTGCGGGGCGTCGTGATGAGCCCTCGCGACCATCCCCACGGCGGCGGCGAGGGCAAGAGCCCCATCGGCCGCAAGAGCCCGGTGAGTCCTACCGGCAAGCCCGCTCTCGGCCCCAAGACGCGAACCAAGAAGAATATTAGTGACAAGTTCATCCTGCGGCGTCGCGGCGCCAAGTAGGGGAAGTCGATGGCACGATCACTCAAAAAGGGACCGTACGTCCATCCGAGCTTGGCCAAGAAGATCGAGCGCATGAACGCCTCCGGCGAGAAGCGCATTATCAAATGCTGGTCGCGCGCCTCCACGATCACGCCCGACATGATCGGCCACACCATCGCCGTGCACGACGGCCGAAAGCACATGCCCGTCTACATCACCGAGAACATGGTGGGCCACAAGCTCGGGGAGTTCGCGCCGACGCGGCAGTTCCGCGGCCACGGCCGGCACACCGAGCGCGCGACTACAATCAGGTAGGCGAACGGGAGCGACCCAGCAGATGGAAGCGCGAGCAACTGCCCGCTACATAAGAATGTCACCGCGGAAAGTTCGGCGGACGATCCGCCTCATCAAGGGAATGCCGGTGAAGGAGGCCCGAGCGATGCTCGATCTCATGCCTCACCGGTCCGCCCGCGCCATCCGGCGCGTCATGGACTCAGCTGCGGCCAACGCCGAGAACAACCACGACATGCAACCGGACGAGCTCTGGGTGGCCGACGCCCAGGTCGACGCCGGGCCCACGCTCAAGCGTTGGCGGTTCGCCTCCGGCGGCCGCGTCGCCATGATTCGCAAGAGAATCAGCCACATCAGCATCGTCGTCAGCGACGAGGAAGCGTGAGGCCAAGGAGAAGCTCATGGGACAGAAAGTACACCCAATAGGGCTGCGGCTCGGAATCATCCGAGACTGGGATAGCCGGTGGTACGCCCACAAGCCCACTTACCGGAAGTGGGTCCTGGAGGATGCCAAGGTGCGCTCTATCCTGAGAGAGCGCTTCGCCGGCGACAGCTTCAGACGGGGCCCGCGCTCCAGAAATCGCGACGCCGGCATCAGCCGTATCGAGATCGAGCGTGCCCCAAACCTGCTCAAGCTCACCCTCCACACGGCCAGGCCCGGCATCATCATCGGGCGTGGCGGCCGCGGAGTCGAAGACATCCGCGCCGATATCGAGCGAATAGTCGACCAAAAAGTGCACATCAACGTCCAGGAGATCCGCCAGCCGGAGCTCGACGCCCGCTTGGTGGCGGAGAATGTCGCCGCCCAACTCGAGCGCCGCATCGCCTTCAAGCGCGCCGTCAGACAGGCCGTTCAGCGCTCCATGCGGATGGGCGCCCAGGGCGTCCGAGTCCTTCTCGCAGGGCGGCTCGGCGGCGCCGAGATGTCGCGGAGATACTCCGACCGCGACGGCAAGATCCCCCTGCACACGCTCCGGGCAGACATCGACTACGGCTTCGTGGAGGCCACAACCGCCTCCGGGCACATCGGCGTCAAAGTCTGGATATATCGGGGCGACATCTTGCCGGAGGCTGTCGCGCTCGAACCCAAGGCGGAGCGGCCGGCGGCCGCACCCGAAAGACCCCACAAGGGCTGGCGTCGCGTGGGCGTTCGTAAGGTCGAAGGTGAGTCGATCGAGGAAGCACCCTCTGCCGCGGCCCAACCGGCCGCTGCCCCCGCCGACCCAGAAGTCGAGGAAGGTGCCTCCGAGATCATCGCGCGCCCGGCCGCTCCGGCCGGCGCACCGGCAGAGGAGCCAGAGCAAGATGTTGATGCCGTCGAAGGTCAAGTATCGGAAACAACAGAGGGGCCGTCGGAAGGGTAAGGCCGGTCGCGGCAACACCCTCGTCTCTGGCGAGTACGGCCTCGTGGCCCTGGGCAACTGCTGGCTCACCAGCCGGCAGATCGAGGCCGCGCGCGTCACTATGACTCGCTTCATCAGGCGCGCCGGCAAGGTATGGATACGGGTGTTCCCGGACAAGCCGGTGACCGCGAAGCCCGCCGAGACACGCATGGGCAGCGGCAAGGGCTCGCCGGAATTCTGGGTCGCCGTCGTGAAGCGCGGTCGAGTGCTTTTCGAGATGGGAGGAGTCCCCGAGGAGACGGCGAGAGAAGCCCTCCGGAAGGCCGCTCACAAGCTGCCCATCCCGACGCGCTTCGTGATGCGAGAAGATAGCGGGAGTGTGACCAGTGAAGGCAGCAGCGCTTAGAGAGATGACAACCGTCGAGCTCCAGGAGCAGCTGGAGAAGGACCGCCAGGAGCTGTTCAACCTTCGCTTCCAGTCCGCCACCCAGCAGATGGAGAACACGCGGCGAATACGCGAAGTCCGAAAGAACATCGCACGCATCCTGACGATTCTGTCGCAAAAGGGACTGACGGAAGTCGCATAGACTTCGAGACGAGAGGACGCGCCTCATGGCGGAAAGAACACGACGGAAACTGCGGGAAGGCACCGTAGTCAGAGACCTCATGGACAAAACCGTGGTCGTTGAGGTAGAGCGCCTGGTGCGCCATCCTCTCTACAAACGGGTGTTGCGGCGCGCCTCTCGCTGCAAAGCGCACGACGAGCAGAACGAGTGCGTCGTCGGCGACCGCGTTCGCATCATGGAGACCAGGCCCCTGAGCAAGACCAAGCGCTGGCGCGTCGTCTCCGTGCTCGAGAAAGCGAAGTGAGGCCAGTACCTGTCGGGCTTTGTGAGGAGGCCGGCCAAGCATGAAAGTGTACACGACAGATCTCTTGCGCAACGTGGCCCTCGTAGGCCACGGTCAGTCAGGCAAGACCTCCATCAGCGAGGTCGCACTCTCCTACGCCGGGCTGACCGATCGGCTTGGGTCCGTTGAGGAAGGGACGACCGTCTCCGACTCGGATCCCGAAGAGATCTCTCGGAAGACCTCCATCTCCCTCGCCTTCCTTCCCTTCGAATGGGAAGGATGCAAGATCAATCTGCTCGATACCCCCGGCTATGCCGACTTCGGAGGCGACGTCGTCGCCGCCTTGCGCGTCGCCGACGGCGTCGTCGTCGTCGTGGACGCCGCCGCCGGCGTCGAGGTTCAAACCGAGCGCTACGCCGCCGCCGCTGCCGAAAAAGACCTGCCGCGCCTCATCGTCATCAGCAAGCTCGATCGAGAGTACACCGACTTCGCCCGCACCCTCTCTGCGGTGCGCGAGAACCTCCGCTGCAACGCCGTCGCAGTCAGCATCCCCGTCGGCAGCCAGACCCAGCTCAGCGGCGTCATCGACCTCGTCAAAGGCGTCTGCTACACGCCCTCGCAGGGGAAGGAATCCGAAGCCCCCATTCCCGAGGAAATGGCCGCAACCGTCCACGAATACCGGGAGAAGCTCGTCGAGGCCGCCGCCGAAGCCGACGATCAGCTCATGGAGAAGTACCTCGAAGAAGAGACCCTCTCGCCCAAAGAAATCGTCCGTGGCCTCCGGGCCGCCACCTTGGCCGGCAAAGTGGTTCCGACGCTCGCCGTGAGCGCCTCAAAGATGGTCGGCCTTCGCACCCTCCTCAACACCATCGTCGCCGATCTGCCCCCGCCCAACGAGATGGGCCCGGTCAAGGGCACGAACCCGCGCAGCAGCCAGCAGGAAGAGCGACCCGTCGACCCAGAGGCCCCTCTCAGCGCGCTCGTCTTCAAGACCATCGCCGACCCCTACGCCGGGCGGCTCACCTGCTTCCGAGTCTACTCCGGAACGCTGCACAGCGACGTCCAGGTCTACAACGCCACCCGGGACGAACGAGAGCGCATCGGCACCCTTCTCTGTCCTGTGGGCAAGAAGCAGGAAGCCGTCTCCATCGTGCCGGCCGGGGATATCGGGCTTCTCGCCAAGCTCCATTCGACCGTCACCGGCGACACGCTCTGCGCAGAAGCAAGCCCGATCGTGCTGCCGGGCGTCGACTTCCCGATCCCCGTCTTCTCCCTCGCCATTTCCGCCAAGTCGCGCTCCGACGAAGACAAGGTCGGCAGCGCCTTGGCGCGTCTCTCGGAGGAAGATCCCACCATCCAGTTCGCCATGAACCCGGACACGAAGGAGAGCATCCTCTCCGGTCTGGGAGACCTCCACCTCGAGGTCACCGTCTCCCGACTCCAGCGGAAGTTCGGTGTGGCAGTCCAGACCGGCGCGCCCAAGATCCCCTACAAGGAGACCGTTCGCGGAACCGCGCGAGTGCAGGGCCGCTTCAAACGGCAGACCGGGGGCAGGGGCCAATTCGGCGACGTCTGGGTTCGCGTCGAACCCAGGGCCCGGAGCGAGGGCTTCGAGTTCGTGGACGCGGTCAGGGGCGGCGCCGTGCCGCGGAACTTCATCCCCGCGGTCGAAAAGGGCATACGCGAAGCCTTGGGAAAGGGCGTGCTCGCCGGCTACCCCATGACCGACCTCCGCGCCATCTTGGACGACGGTTCGAGCCACCCGGTGGATTCCTCCGACATGGCCTTCAAGATCGCCGGGTCCATCGCGCTTCAAAAGGCGACCGAGGAGGCGGGAGTCATCCTGTTGGAGCCCGTTGTCGAAGTGGACGTCACCACCCCAGGAGACCAGATGGGCGACGTCATCGGCGTGCTCAACAGCAAGCGCGCCAGCATCCTCGGCATGGAGCCCAGAGGCGGCTCGCAAGTCGTCCGCGCGACCGTCCCCCTCGCCGAACTGTCCAACTTCGCCTCAGAGCTGCGCTCCATCACGGGCGGCCGAGGCACCTATTCCATGCAGTTCTCTCACTATCAGGAAGTGCCCGCGCACCTCGCTCCCGCGATTGTCGAGGCCGCGAAAAAGGAGAAGGAGGAGTAGTCCGGACGGGCGTCTAGAGGCAAAGGACCATGATTCAGCTTCGCACACGCTTAAAAGTCGCAGACAACTCAGGCGCCCGCGTCGCCGAGTGCATCCGCGTGCTGGGTGGATCCAGTCGCAGGTACGCTCGCGTCGGCGACATCATAGTGGTCTCAGTCAAGCAGGTGACCCCGGGCGCCCCCATACAGAAAGGGGAGATGTCGCGCGCCGTGGTCGTCCGACAGACCCAGCCTCTCCGGCGGCCCGACGGATCCGTCATCCGCTTCGACGAGAATGCCTGCGTCCTCATCAGCGACGCGAAAAACCCGCGGGGAACACGGGTCTTCGGCCCCGTCGCCCGCGAACTGCGCGAGAAAGAATTCATGAGAATAGTCTCCCTCGCGCCGGAGGTGATATAAGGTGGCACGCAAAGGCAATCCTGTCCGACGCCGCCGCGCGCATATCAAAGCCGGCGACGAGGTCTACATCAGAACGGGGAAAGATCGGGAGAGCCGGCTGACCCCGGAAGAGGTCGATCGACTGGATCCGGAAGCGCAGAAGCAGGAGGCCAATCGCCGCGCCGGCCGACGCGGACGCGTCATAAAGGTGCTGCCCGACGGTCAGCGCCTCGTCGTCGAAGGCGTCAATATGCTCACCAAGCATACCAGGCCTCGAGGGCGCGCCAGTCGCTCGGCACAGATCCAAACTGGGCGCATCGAGCAACCCGGGGCGGTGTCCATCGCCAACGTCATGCTCGTCTGCCCAAGCTGCCATCGGCCCACCCGCATCCGCAAGGGCGAGGTCGAGGGAAAGAGCGTGCGCATCTGCCGGCGCTGCGGCGAGCCGGTCGACGCCATCAGGTAAAGGCAACTCATGTCTGCTGAACGAAAAGAAACACAAGAAGGCCAAGCAGCACTCGATCGATCCCCCGAGGCCGCGCCGCCGCGGCTTAAGGAGCGCTACTCCAAGGAGATCGCTCCCGCCTTGACGCGGGCCTTCGGATACCGCAACCTCATGGAGGTCCCCCGACTCTCCAAGATTGTCGTCAGCATGGGCGTCGGTGCCGCCACTCAGGACACCAAAATACTTGACGGGGCGGCCGAGGACCTCGCCGTCATCGCCGGCCAACGGCCCACCATCACGCGGGCCAAGCGGTCCATCGCGCAGTTCAAGGTCCGCCAGCACAATCCAGTCGGCTGCAAGGTTACGCTCCGGCGCGATCGCATGTACGAGTTCATGGATCGCCTCATCAGCATCGCCCTGCCGCGGATTCGCGACTTCCGCGGCCTTCCGCCCGACGCCGTAGACGGGCGAGGGAACTACAGCCTCGGCCTGCGTGAGCAGACTGTGTTCCCCGAGATCGATCTGGATAAAGTCACTCGAGTCCAGGGCATGAACGTTACCATAGTCACCACTGCCAAGAGTGACGAAGAATGCCTCGCGCTGCTCCGGGAATTCGGGTTCCCACTCCGGGAGTCCTAGCGCGGCCGAGACGGGAGGTTCGACCCTTGGCGAAGAAATCGCTCATCGTGAAATCGCAGCGCAAGCCGAAGTTCGGCGTGCGGCGCTACAATCGCTGCCAGATGTGTGGGCGGCCCCGCGCCTTTATCCGGCGCTTCGGAATGTGCCGCATCTGCTTCCGAGAAATGGCCCACCGCGGCCTCTTGCCCGGTGTAACTAAGGCGAGTTGGTAGGAACGACATATGGCTGTCACTGATCCTGTTGCCGATATGCTCACCCGAATCCGGAACGCCAACCTGGCGCGCCACGAACATGTCGCCGTGCCGGCCTCGAAGCTCAAGCTCGAGGTCGCCAAGGTGTTCAAGGCCCAGGGCTACATCCAGAAGTACGACCTCGTCGACGATAAGCGCCACGGCCAGATCCGCATGCACCTCCGCTACGGCGCCAACGGCAAGCCGGTCATCACCGGCATACGACGAGTGAGCCGCCCCGGCCTCCGGGTATATGTGGACTCGAAGGCCATCCCGCGCGTCCTCGGAGGACTCGGCGTGGCCGTGCTGTCCACCTCTCGCGGCGTCCTCACCGATCGGGAGGCGCGCCGGCGTCGCATCGGCGGAGAAGTCCTCTGCTACGTCTGGTAGGAGCACCCAATATGTCCCGCATCGGAAAATCACCAATACCATTGCCCACCGGGGTCACCGCCGAGTTCGACGACCATCGGATGACCGTCAAAGGCCCCAAAGGGGAGCTCTCGCGCCAGCTGCACGAGCACATGGATATCGTCATCGAAGATCAAGTCATCACCGTCCGCCGGCCCTCGGAAAGCAAGGCGCATCGCTCCCTCCACGGCCTTACCCGCAGCCTCGTGGCGAACATGGTCATCGGCGTGACCGACGCCTACGTGAAAGTCCTCGACCTCCATGGCGTGGGTTTCCGCATCCAGCCCCAAGGCCGGCGACTCAGCATGCAGCTCGGCTTCTCCCACCCCGTTGTCATCGACCTGTCCGAGAGCATCTCGGCCGAAATAGAGACCTTCGTGCCCACCGGAGAGAACAACTACCTCTCCGCGCGCCTCACCCTGCGCAGCATCGACAAAGAGCTCCTCGGGCAGACCGCAGCGACCATTCGAGCCACCAAGAAGCCCGAGCCCTACAAGGGAAAAGGCTTCCGCTACCGCGGCGAGCACGTCCGCCGCAAAGCCGGCAAAGCCGCCCAGACCATTGCCCAGTAAGCGTTCCATAAGGGAGTGAAACGTGGCGAGCGTCCATAGCAAACTAACGGGTAGGCAGCGCCGCCACCGGCGCGTGCGCAAGCACGTCGGCGGCGCCCGGGAGCGGCCCAGGCTGTGTGTCTTTCGCAGCCTCCGCTACATCTATGCACAAGTCATCGACGACGAAGACGGCCGTACGCTCGTCGCTTCGGATTCCCGCGAGCCGGGCCTGCTCGACAACGGCGATTCTCGTCGAAACACCGCCGCCGCCCGCGCCGTGGGAAAGAAGATAGGCGAGCGAGCGAAGACCGCGGGCATCACCAAAGTCGTCTTCGATCGCGGCGGATATCTCTACCACGGGCGGGTCCGAGGCGTCGCCGAAGGTGCCCGCGAGGCCGGACTGGAGTTCTGAGGAGAGCCCATCATGACCGCGTTCTCACATAGAAACGAAATCGGTGAACCCGCGCTGGAGGAGAAGTTGGTCTCCCTCAACCGGGTCCAGAAAGTCCACAAGGGCGGGCGCACGCTGCGCTGGAGCGCGCTCGTCGTCGTCGGCGACGGCCAGGGATCCGTCGGCGTCGGCCTTGGCAAATCAGCCGAGGTCCCTATCGCTATCCGCAAGGGGGCCGAAGAAGCCAAGAAGGGCCTCACCAAAATAGCACTTCTCGGTAGCACGATCCCGCATGCCGTCGAAGCCCGCTACGGAGCCGCGCGCGTCCTCCTCAAGCCGGCCTCCCCCGGCACCGGCGTCATCGCCGGAGGCGCGGTCCGAGCGGTCATCGAAGCCGCCGGGATTCGGGACGTCCTCTCCAAGTCACTCGGCTCCAGCAACCCCATCAACACCGCGCGGGCGGCCCTCCAGGGCCTCGCCAGTCTTCGCACCGTTCGCGAGGTCGCCGCCGCCCGCGGCCGCCGGCCCGAGGAGATCGCCGACCGCTACCACCTGGCCGGTCTTCGAACACCGGGTGAGGAGGCGCAAGCCGAAACCGGCGAGGATGCGGAGGAGAGCGAATGAGCCGCCTCCGCATCACCCTGCGCCGCAGCCTCATAGGACATCCCAAGTCGCAGAAAGACACCGCCCGCGCGCTCGGCCTCGGCCGCGTCGGTCGAACCGTCGTCCGGTCCGATACCCCCGCAATCCGCGGCATGGTGAACACCGTCAGCCATCTCGTCACCCTGGAGCAGCTCGACGAGGACGAAGACAAACGAGGTATCTGATGCATGCTGGTGAGCTAAAACCCCCGCCGGGGGCAAAGAAAGCACGCAAGCGTCTCGGGAGAGGCATGGGCTCCGGCCTCGGCAAGACCTCCGGCCGAGGGATAAAGGGCCAGAAGGCCCGCACCAACGTCCGTCCCGGCTTCGAGGGAGGCCAGACGCCCCTCTACCGACGGCTCAGAAAGCGGCGAGGACTCAGCAAGGCCGCGCGCAACATCGGCATCTTCCGCCGCACCTACGCCGAGGTCAATGTCGGTCGGCTCGAAGAGCGTTTCGACGCGGGCGCCCAGGTCACGCCCGACCTCCTCCTCGAGCGTCGGATCCTCCGCAAGCTCAACGACGGCGTGCGGGTCCTCGGCGACGGCCAGCTCACCAAGGCCCTCACCGTCCGCGCCCATCACTTCACGGCTGCGGCCCGCCAGAAGATAGAGGCCGCCGGAGGCACCGTGGAGGTAATCTAAGGTGGTCAATCTGCTGGGCCCAATGATAGCCGCCTTCAAGCTCCCCGACCTGCGTCGGCGGATTCTCTTCGTCTTCGGGATGTTCGCCCTCTACGTCGTCGGGCTCCACGTTCCCGTGCCGAACGTCAACCGCGCGGAGATGGCCAGGCTCGTCGAGCAAGGCGCCCTCTTCGGGTTGTTCGATGTCTTCGCGGGCGGCGCCTTCCGGCGCTTCTCCATCCTCGCCATGGGCATCATGCCCTACATCAACGCCTCCATCATCTTTCAGCTTCTCGGCATCGCCATGCCCCGCATCGCCGAAGTCGCAAAAGAAGGCGAAAGCGGCCGGAAGAAGATATCCCAGTGGACTCGTTGGCTCACCATCCTCCTGGCGATTGTCCAGGGCAGCATGACCTGCGCCTTCCTCGTTCGGCAGAATATCCTCACGGCCAGCGGCCCAGCCCTTGTGCCCATCATCATCACCCTCACCGGCGGCACCTGCTTCCTCATGTGGATGGGTGAGCAAATTACCGACAAGGGCATCGGCAACGGCGTGTCGCTCATCATCTTCGCCGGCATTGTCGCCCGCATGCCCATCGACGTCGTGCAGACCTACAAGCTCTGGAAGAGCGGCGTGTTCATATGGACGAACGTGTTCGGTCTCTTCGTCATCTGGCTCGTGACCATAGCCGGAATCATCTACATCACCAAGGGCGAGCGCCGCATCAGCATCCAATCCGCCAAACGTGTCGTGGGCACACGCGTCTACAGCGGTGGCAGCAGCTACCTCCCCATTCGCGTCAACACCGCCGGCGTGATTCCCATCATCTTTGCGATCGCCGTGGTGCTGCTCCCCGCCCAGGTCGCACAGTTCGGCCAAGGCTTGAGCGGCGGCTGGGGCGAGTTCATGAGGATGATGTCCGACTTCTTCACCCCCGGCAGAAACTGGGTCGCCTCCGCTGTATACTTCTTGACCGTCATATTCTTCACCTACTTCTACACCGCCGTCACCTTCAACGTCGCAGACGTCTCAGACAACCTCAAGAAGTACGGCAGCTTCATCCCCGGCATCAGACCCGGGCGGCCCACGGAAAGGCACCTGGACAAAGTCTTGAGCCGCATCACCCTCGCCGGAGCCCTCTTTTTGGGTATCATAGCACTGCTGTCCTACTACGTCCCGGTCATTACGGGCGTCACCTCATTCACAGTCGTGGGCGGCACCTCGCTGCTCATCCTGGTCGGCGTCGCGCTGGACACCATGCAGCAGATGGAGGCCCACCTCGTGATGCGTCAATACGAGGGGTTCATCAAATGATCAGAATCGTCTTGCTCGGCCCACCCGGCTCAGGCAAGGGCACTCAGGCCAGCACGCTCCAGAAACGACGAGGCATCCCGCACATCGCCTCGGGCGATCTCCTCCGCGCCAACGTCAGGGACCACACCCAGCTCGGGCGCCAGGCCCAACCCTACATGGATCGCGGCGATCTGGTCCCCGATGCGCTCATCCTGGACATGATGTCCGACCGGCTGTCCCAACCCGACGCCCGAGAGGGCTACGTCCTCGATGGCTTCCCCCGCACGGTGGCCCAGGCGGAAGCGCTCGAACAGCGGCTCGGCCAGCTCGGCGGCGAGCCCGACGCCGTCATCTACCTTGACGTCCCCGAAACCGAGATCCTCCGAAGACTCTCCGGCCGGCGCACCTGCCCCGCCTGCAACGCCGTCTATCACGTGGACACAATGCCGCCCCAGCGAGAGGGCATCTGCGACACCTGTGGCGCCGAGCTCGTTCAGCGGCAAGACGAAAAGCCCGACGTCATCCGCAAACGGCTTCAAGTCTATGCGGAGCAGACCCAGCCCCTCCTGGAGTTCTACCGGGGCCGAAGCCTGCTCCACGAGATCGACGGGACCATCGGGGTCGACAACGTCCTGCGCGCCATTGAGGACATCGTCGCCACCGCGCGCGCATCCGTGCAGGAGCAAACCGCGTGACCGGCAGCAAGAGAAAAACGCGCCACGGACGGCGCCGACACATCGCGCTCAAGGACGGCGACGCGATCGCGCAGATGAAGCGCGCCGGGCAGGTCGTCGCACTCGTGCTCGACCGGCTCGCCGAGGCCGCCCGCCCCGGCGTCACCACAGGAGAGCTGGATCGGCTCGCCGAAGCCGTCATCCGCAGCTTCGGCGCGACACCGACCTTCTACGGCCTCTACGGCTATCCGGCCAACATATGCGTGTCCGTCAACGACGAAGTCGTCCACGGAATCCCGGGAGATCGCCCCCTCCAGGAAGGCGACATCGTCTCCTTCGACGTCGGAGCGACCGTCGCCGATATGATCGCCGATGCCGCCTCGACCGTAGGTGTCGGCGACATCTCGGAGGAAGCAGGGCGGCTGCTTCGCGTCACCCGGGAGGCGCTCCATAAGGGAATCGAGCAGGCCCGCCCCGGCAACCGCGTCAGCGACATCTCCGCCGCCGTCCAAGGCCACGCCGAAAGCCACGGATACTCGGTCGTCCGCAAGCTCGTCGGACACGGTGTTGGGTATGATATGCATGAGCCGCCCCACGTCCCGAATTTCGTGGACGGCGCGACGGCCGATTCACCGGAACTGGTTCCCGGTATGACGCTCGCCATCGAGCCCATGATCAACCTGGGAACGTGGCACGTCACCCAGGACGATGACGGCTGGACCTATCGCACCAAGGACGGTTCCCTGTCCGCTCACTTCGAGCACACAATCGCGATAACCGAAGAAGCATGCGAGATACTCACCGCGCGCACCGCGGCCGGCGGCGCGGGTGCCGTCGCCCAGACCGCCCCGCAGACCGTCGCGCAGCGCGCCCGGGCTGGAGGCTAGCTGTGAAAGTGAGATCATCGGTCAAGAAGATGTGCGACCGCTGCAAGATCATACGGCGCCACGGAAAGGTCCGCGTGATCTGTGAGAAGCCCAAGCACAAGCAGGTGCAGGGCTGATTCGGCACCGCCTAAGGAGAGCGTTCGATGGCACGGATAGCAGGAGTCGATCTGCCGCGCGATAAGCGACTCGAGACCGCCCTGACATACATCTTCGGCGTCGGGCGGTCGCTGAGCGCCGACATACTCACGAACACAGGCGTCAGTCCCGATACCCGCGTTCGCGACATGACCGAGGAGGAGATCACCCGGCTCCGCGAATACATCGAGCGGAACCTGCGCGTGGAGGGAGACCTCCGGCGCATCATTACGGCCAACATACAGCGCCTGATCGACATCGGCTGCTACCGCGGCATCCGGCATCGTCGGGGCCTCCCCGTGCGCGGACAGCGCACCCGGACCAACGCCCGAACCCGGAAGGGCGCCAAGCGTACCGCCGGCATCGGTCGGCGAAGAGCCTAGACGCGAATATCGGAGGGAAATCACCTCATGGCGAGACAGAGTGCGAGACCAAAGCGGCGGGAAAAACGCGTCGTTGGCAGCGGCCGTGCCTACGTCCAATCAACGTTCAATAACACCATCGTCACCATCACTGACGCCGAAGGAGCCGTCCTCGCCTGGGCCAGCTCCGGCTCGGTCGGATTCAAGGGCACGAAAAAAGGAACACCGTTCGCCGCCCGCCTTGCCGCCGAATCCGTGGCCAGAAAGGTCCAGGAGTACGGCATGCGGCGCGTCGACGTCTACGTCAAGGGGCCGGGCAGCGGCCGCGAGACCGCGATCCGTTCCCTGCAAAGCGCAGGTCTCGAAGTGAGCAGCATTCGCGACATCACACCGATCCCCCATAACGGATGTCGCCCCCCCAGAAGGCGGCGCATCTGAGCGGATCGTTTTCGATCTCGTCTGCGCACCTATCATAGACGAACAGGGAAGAACGGCATGGCTAGATACCGTGGAGCAGTCTGCAGGTTGTGTCGCCGAGAAGGCGTCCGCCTTTACCTGAAGGGTGAGCGCTGCTTCTCCGGCAAATGCGCCATAGAGAAGCGCGCCTACCCGCCGGGAGAGCAAGCTCAGCGGCGCACCCGCCGCCGGATCTCCGACTACGGAATCCAGCTCCGGGAGAAGCAGAAGCTGCGGCGCATGTACGGCGTACTGGAACGCCAGTTCAGGAGCTACTTCGCCCAGGCCGCGCGCCGATCCGGCGTCACCGGCGAGGCCCTCCTCCAGTTGCTCGAGCGGCGCCTCGACAACGTCGTCTGGCGCCTGGGCTTCGCCAGTTCCCGGCCTCAGGCCCGAGAGCTCGTCAACCACGGCCACTTCGCCGTCAATGATCGACGGGTCAACATCCCCTCCTATCGGGTGCGGCCCGGGGAGACCATCGCAGTCTGCGACTCCAGTCGCAGTCTCCCTCCGATCGTCGCGGCGGTGGCAACTGCCGGCGGGCGCCGCCTCCCCGTCTGGCTCCAGATAGGGGGCGATGCGATGCGCGGCACCGTGATCTCCCTGCCCGCGCGGGACGAGATCGACACCCAGATCCAGGAAGAGCTGGTGGTCGAGTACTACTCGCGGTAAACGGAAGGCTCAGCCCCACGCAGGAGGATGATCTCATGATCGTCGACACGCTAACACCTCGAATAGAGCGCCTCGATGACGGCAGCGACCCTCGATACGGTCAGTTCGTCGTCGAGCCGCTGGAGCGCGGCTACGGAACCACACTGGGCAACGCCCTTCGCCGCGTGCTCCTCTCCTCGATACCCGGCGCCGCCATCACCTTCGTCACCATCGAGGGCGTGCTGCACGAGTTCTCGACGATCCCAGGAGTCGTGGAAGACACCACCGAGATACTGCTCAACCTCAAGGAACTCGCCATCAGGATACTCGACTCCCCCGAGGGCCCGGAGATGGCCCAGCCACCAGCGGAGGGACCTCGCATCTTGCGCATCGAGCGCACCGGGCCGGGCGAGGTGCTCGGGGCCGATGTCGAAGCCCCCGGCGACGTCGAAATAGTCAACAAAGACCTCCACATCGCCACCCTCGATACGTCCGATGCATCTCTGAATATCCAGATGGAAGTCGAACGGGGCCGCAGCTACGTCACCGCCGAGGAGCACGACTCCTCTCGCCGCCCCATCGGCGCCGTTCCCGTCGACTCCATCTTCGCACCCGTTCGCAAGGTCGGCTTTCGCGTGGAGCCCACCCGGGTCGGCCACATGACCGACTTCGACCGGCTCATCCTCGAGGTGTCCACCAACGGGACGATCGATCCCGCCGACGCTATCAGCGACGCCGCCAAAATCCTCGACCGCTACCTCATCCTCTTCTTCGACTTCCAGCAGCAGGAAGAGGAGCTCGCCGGAGTCCCGGAGGTCGAGTCCGCCACCGCCCGCCAGCTCCAGACCAGAATCGAAGATCTCGACTTCTCCGTGCGTACCTCGAACTGCCTCCGCCGAGAGGGCATCGCCACTGTCGGCGAGCTCGTGCAGCGCACCGAGAGCGACCTCATGGCCATTCGGAACTTCGGCCGTAAATCGCTCGTCGAGGTCAAGGAGAAACTCGCGGGCATGGACCTAGCCCTGGCCTCCGACGCGGACGAGGATGCCACCGACACCGGCGGCGAGGCACCGGACGAATACGCCCAGTAGGAGGATCTACCACCCGTGAAACATCGAGTTTCAGGGCGTCGCCTCGGTCGCGCTACCGACCAGAGGCTTGCGCTTCTCAAGAACTTGGTCACATCCTTGCTCTGGCACGGCAGTGTCGAAACCACCGTCGCGCGGGCCAAGGAAGCGCGGAGCATGGCCGAGAAGCTCATCACGATTGCCAAGGAAGATTCCGTCGCCCATCGGCGCCTTGTCCGCCGCACCCTCATGCCCAGGACCGGCCTCCAGCGCATGAAGGAAGGGTCCCACCGCGAAGCCCCCGCCACCGGCGAGATCGAGAAGTCTGTCCAGGCCGGCAGAAGCCCGAGCTCACTGCACAACTCCGTCCGGCACCTGTTCGAGCATGTCGCCCCTCAGTACCAGGACCGGCCCGGAGGCTACTCCCGGATCATCCGGATCGGGTCGCGCCGGGGCGATGGAGCCGACCTGGTCAAGCTCCAGCTCGTCGAGTACGTGGCTCCCGAAGCATAGACGGGGAACACCGACGCGGGTGATGCGCAACATCAAGCTGCTCCTGGAATACGATGGCACCGACTTCCACGGATTCCAGCGCCAGCGTCACCTCCGCACGGTGCAGGGCGTGCTCGAAGACTGCTTCTCGCGACTGCTCGATGAGACGATCAAGATAACCGGCGCCGGCAGGACCGACGCCGGCGTTCACGCCCTCGGGCAAGTCGTGAACTTCCATACGACCAGGCCGATCGGCGCAGACCGGTTGGGCCGCGTGCTCAACGCAGCTCTTCCGGATGACGTGAAGATTCGACAATCTGAGGAGGTGGACGCTGGTTTCCACTCCCGGCGATGCGCGCGGACCCGCACCTATCGCTACACCGTGATAGAGCGCCCCACGCCTTCACCGATGCTCGGGCGGTTCGCCCTCGTCGTGCCCGACCGGCTCGATCCGGCCGCCATGAAGAGGGCGGCCAGGCCCCTCCTGGGGCGGCACGACTTCCGGGCCTTCCAGGCCAGTGGGTCCGAAACCGCGACCACTGAACGAACGCTTCTGCGCCTCGACTGCCGGCGCAGAGCCGAATATATCGAGATCACAGCGGAAGCGGATAGCTTCCTCTATCGGATGGTGCGCAACCTCGCGGCCGCCCTCATCGAGGTCGGCCGGGGCCAACTGGCGGCAGGCGCATTGGCGGAAGCTCTGACGGAAAGACGGCGCCTGCCGAAATGCCCGCCAGCGCCGTCTTGCGGACTTTGTCTGGTCCAGGTATCATACTAACCGGGCGGACTCTCCGGCGCGACACGGACCTGCCCGGCACCGAAAGCGCGAATCGAGGACGGTTTGCCTGCTATGAGGACGAACAAAACGAAAACCTATTCTGCGAAACCACAAGACGTCGAGAGGCGCTGGCTCCTCATCGACGCCCAGGGCATGGTGCTCGGCCGCTTGGCCGCCGACATCGCGGCCGTGCTGCGCGGCAAGCACAAGCCCGAGTTCACGCCCCACGTGGACACCGGAGATCACGTCGTCGTCGTCAACGCCTCCGGCCTCGTGCTCACCGGCAACAAGGGCGAGACCACCATCCGCTATCACCATTCAGGCTATCCCGGCGGGATCAAGTCCGAGCCCTACGGCGCCTTGCTCCGGCGGGATCCCATTCGCGCCCTCAAGCAGGCCGTGCGCGGCATGCTGCCCACCGGCCCCCTGGGCCGCGGCATGCTGCACAAGCTCAAGGTCTATGTCGGAAGCGAACATCCCCACCAGGCGCAGGGCCCGGTTCCCTACGACCCGCCCCACGCCAGAGTGATCTGAGGAAGGAGAGCTCAACGTGCCTCCGGAATACTACGCAACCGGGCATCGCAAGAACGCCACCGCCAAGGTCTGGCTCCAGCCGGGCCAGGGCCGCATCACCGTAAACGGCAAACCGCTGCGGGACTACCTCTGCCGGCCGACGCTCGAGCTCATCGTGCGCTTGCCCCTGCAGCTCATCGACAGGTCCGCCGAGATGGATGTGCGCGCCCAGTGCCTGGGCGGAGGCATCGCCGGACAGGCCGGCGCCCTCCGTCACGGCATCGCCAAGGCCTTGGTCGTGATGGACGAGTCCCTCCGCCCCACCATGCGGCGAGCCGGCCTTCTCACCCGCGACTCGCGGGTGAAAGAGCGGAAGAAGTACGGCCGCAAGCGGGCGCGCCGCGGCTTCCAGTTCAAGAAGCGCTGATGCCTCCCGATCCATGCCCCGGGCAGACGACGTTTCCGAACGGGCTCCCGTGACCTCTTCTCCCATCGGCCCGAGCGGTCTCGTGATCGTTCCCTCTCCCGCTGTGGAATAAGCCTTCCGAGGTACACCGACACGGTGATCTGGACGAGAAACACAACTGCCCCTCACCCCCCCCTCGCCCGCGGAGGCGTCGGCCCTCTCCGCGCGCTCCTCCTAGCCTCCGCAGCCCTGCTCGGGTTCTGTTTCCGGCCGATCCCGGCCGCGGCGCAAGCCGGTGCCGCCTCCGACGACACGGGCAGTGCGGCCGCCCTCACGCAGCCGGCCGACGCAGCCAAGACGCTTTCCGCGCAGGGCGTCGATTTCTCCTATGAGATCTACCAGGTGCGCGCCGGCGACACCATCGAGAACATCGCCGCGCGGTTCGGCGTCCCCGCCGCCGGCATTCGGCAGTTCAACGAGCTCGGATCGGCCTCGCTGACCCTAGGTCAGTCCATCGCCATCCCGCTCTCGGCCAAGCCCGCCCCTCGGCGCGCCAAACCCGACGGCAGGCCCGCCTTGAACCTCCTCGAGCCCTGCTACGGCGTCGTGGCGACTGCCTGCACGATCACGAGCGAGCCCACCGATCCCGCCGCCGCGGCCGTGCTCTATCAGCCCCAGATCGGCTCCGAGCTCATAGTCAGCGCCGAGCAAGGCGACTACTGGTCCGTGGTCATGATCGACGGCTCCGCCGGTTGGGTCCCCAAGTCCACACTCCAGATGACCGACCGGAAGCTTCCCGCCGACCAGCTGGAGATCATGCTCAGCGGCGGCCGCCCCGACCTCGTCCAGGAGGCCGTGCGCTACCTCGGCACGCCCTATCGCTACGGGGGCCGGCTTCCCTACGATGTCGACTGCTCCCTCCTCGTTCAAACGGTCTTTGCTTCGAGAGGCCTTCGACTGCCCCGGACCGCGGCCGCCCAGTTCGAAGTCGGCCGCAGCGTCAGCTACAGTGAGCTCCTCCCCGGCGACCGTCTCTACTTCGTCAGCAGATCGGGTCGCATCAACCACACCGGCCTCTACATAGGCAACGGCCGGTTCATCCATGCCTCCTCCCGCCAGGGGTGCGTCGCCATCGACGCGCTCTACGACCGTCGATACTGGACGCGCTTCCTAGGCGCCCGACGATCGTAACTCCCCCGGGCGGCGCATCGAGGGGCAAGCCGGGTCCCGTCTCACTCTCACCCGTCCCTCCTGGCACCTGTTTGTGCTTCTGCCTTCCGCTTGTCGTGCCATCACTCATTGGTGTATAATCCACGGTCTGAGGCTACTTCAATGGTCAACGTGGCGATCATCGGGGCCACCGGATATGGCGGCGTCGAACTGATTCGGCTGCTCCACGCGCACCCAAAGGTCCGACTATCCCACCTCACCTCCGAGACCTATGCGGGCCGGCGGGTCAGCGATGTCTATCCACACCTATCCGGGCTCGATCTCGCTCTCGAAAAGCTCGACCCCCAAGCCGCCGGCGAATCCGACTTCGCGCTTCTCGCCGTCCCCGCGGGGGTGGCCATGAAAGTCGTTCCCGACCTCTTGCAGGCGGGAACGCGGATTGTCGACGTCAGCCCCGACTTCCGCCTCCGCGATCCCTCCCTCTACTCCCACTGGTATAAACAGTCCCACGCCTGTCCGGAGCTTCTGAAGGAGACCGCCTTCGGCATTCCCGAGTGGAACAGAGACGCGATCGAGTCCGCTCGCCTCGTCGCCGCCCCTGGCTGCTATACGACCGCAGCCCTCCTCGCCCTCAGCCCCCTCGTGCGGGAGGCGCTCCTCGAGACAGACGACATCATTGCCGACGGCAAGACGGGCCTTTCGGGCGCGGGGCGGACCTCCCTCACCCTCCCCTATCATTTCCCGGAGGCCGATGAGGATGCCGCCGCCTATGGCGTGGGCGGGCACAGGCATATGCCCGAGATGGTGCAGGAGCTGGCGCGTCTGACCACCTCCGACGTCCGCCTCACCTTCACGCCCCATCTCATTCCCATGTCCAGGGGGATCATCCTCACCATCTATGCCAGACCGAAAGCCGGTGCCGGGCCCGGCGAGCTTCGGGACTGCCTTGCCCACTACTATGAGGAGGAGCCATTCGTCCACGTTCTCCCCGAAGCGACGTGGCCGCATACCAAGTGGGCAACCGGAACGAACAACTGCTTCCTCGCCGTTGGAATCGACGAGGCCACCGGTCGGGCCATACTCGTCTCCGTCCTTGACAATCTCGGCAAGGGCTATGCCGGTCAGATGGTCCAGTGTCTCAACCGGATGATCGGTGTGGAGGAGTCCTGCGGCCTATCCCTGCCCGCCGCCTATCCCTAGAGGTCATTTCATAACCCGCGGCGAGCGGCCCAAGAAGACACGTATCGTCTGGCAGGCGGGTTATGAAATGGGTTCTGGACATCCAGGCGGCATGGTCCGCCCGATGCCAGTGAGAATCTGAGAAGGAGTCGCCCGTTGCCGAGATCCAAACGTCGTCAGACTCTTCGTGACGTAGCCGGGAACATAACCGCTCCCTGCGGCTTCGAAGCCGCAGGCGTGCGCTGCGGCATTAAGAGCCGCGGGCGCGACCTCGCGCTCATCTATACGCTGTCCCCCGCTTGCGGAGCCGGCGTCTTCACCACCAACCGCTTTCAGGCCGCCCCCGTCTTGGTCACGAAAGACCGCGTCGGTCGCGAGCGCATCCACGGGTGCATCATCAACAGCGGAAACGCCAATGCCTGCACCGGGCGCCGCGGGCACCGCGACGCCCTGCGCGCCGCCGACCTGACCGCCGCCGCCCTCGGCGCACCCCGCCGCTCGATTCTCGTCTCCTCGACCGGCGTCATCGGAGAGCCGCTTCCCATGACCAAGCTTGCCGCCGGCATCAAGATGGCCGTCGCCGCCCTCGGGCCCGACGGCGGCGCCCACGCCGCAGAGGCCATCCTCACCACCGATACGCGACCGAAATCCACGGCCCTCGAGTTCGATCTCGACGGGCGTCCCGTCCGCGTCGGCGGCATCGCAAAGGGCTCCGGCATGATCGCCCCCAGCATGGCGACCATGCTCGCCTTTCTCACAACCGACGCCGACATCTCCCCCGGCCTCCTCCAGTCGTGCCTGCTCGCCTCCGTCGAGCGGTCCTTCCATCGCGTCACCGTGGACGGCGATACGAGCACCAACGACATGGTCCTCCTGCTTGCCAACGGCCAGGCCGAGGCCGGCAGTGTGACGGCCCGCCATGGGCTCTCTCGCTTCCAGGCCGCGCTCGACCGCGTCTGCACCCACCTCGCCCAGGAGATCGTCCGGGACGGAGAGGGCGCTTCCCGGTTCATCGAGGTGCGTGTGGAAGGCGCTCTCTCCGAGAAAGACGCGCGCCAGATCGCTCGCACCATCGCCGGCTCGCCGCTCGTCAAAACGGCGATCGCAGGTGGCGACCCAAACTGGGGACGCGTTCTCGCCGCCGCCGGCCGCGCCGGCGTCCGCTTCCGCCCGGAGCTCGTGGACCTGCGCCTCGGCGGCGTCGCAGTCGTCCGTCGCGGCGCCGCCTGCAGCCATGACGAGTCCGCCGCCCGCGCCGCCGTGTCGGGCGACGAGGTCGTGCTCGCGCTCGACCTCAACGCCGGCAAGCACGAGGCCGTCATCTGGACCTGCGACCTCACGGCCGCCTACGTCCGGATCAACTCCCAGTACCGGACCTGAATTCCCTCGGCCGGGCGACCGCGAGAATGGTCGCCCAATCCGATGTGCGAAAGACATCGCTGCCAACGAATCTCGCGGGAGCTGATCATGCAACACGGCAACAGCCGGTCGGATATGGAGAGCCTGCGCCAGCGCGCCGCCGTCCTCATCGAGGCGCTGCCATATCTGCGTCAGTTCCGTGGGCACACCGTTGTCATCAAGTACGGTGGCGCCGCCATGGTCGACGCCGGCCTCCGCACAGAGGTCCTCAAAGACGTCGTCCTGCTCGAGCACGTCGGCCTCCATCCCGTGCTCGTGCATGGCGGCGGGCCCGAGATCTCCGAGATGATGCGCCGTCTCGGCAAGCAGCCCCAGTTCATCGACGGGCAGCGCGTCAGCGACCCCGCCACTGTCGAGATCGCGCAGATGGTCCTCACCGGCAAGACGAACCCCGACCTCGTCTCCGCCATCCACCAGCAGGGGGGACGCGCCATCGGCCTCAGCGGCAAGGACGGGGGCATGGTGCTGGCCCGGAAGCTCTCCGGCGACACCGACCTCGGGTTCGTCGGCGAAGTGGGCGAAATCAATCCCGGCCTCGTCCAGGGCCTCGTCGCCCAGGGCTTCATACCGGTCATCGCGCCCATCGCAGCCGGGGCCGATGGAGAAACCTACAACATCAACGCCGACCACTTCGCCGGCCGCATCGCCGGGCCCATCGGGGCGAAGAAGCTCGTGCTGCTCACCGACGTCCGCGGCGTCCTGAAAGACCGCTCTCGGCCGGACTCCCTCGTCTCCGAGCTCAACGCGGCGACCGCCGGGGAGATGCTGACGACCAAGCAGATCGACGCCGGCATGATTCCCAAGGTCCAGGCCTGCCTCGACGCGCTCGCCGGCGGCGTGACCCGCTGCCATATCATCGACGGCCGCCTGCCGCACGCGCTGCTCATGGAGCTCCTGACAGACGTCGGCATAGGGACGATGGTCGTCGAAACCTGAGAACCGCTATCGAAGCCGCCGCTTCGACATCTGGTGGCATGCGGCCGGTTCCGATAGGCAGTCTAAGAACCGCTATCAAAACCGCCGGCCCCGGCCCCTGGTGGGACGTGGGCGGTTCTGATCGCGGAGCGCAAGCGGTTTTGATAGACGCTCTAAGTGGAGGAGCGACGATGCCTCTCTACGAATACCGGTGTCGCGAATGCAAACGTCGTTTCACCCTCCTGGTCGGGGTGACCGCGGCGAAGACGAAGCGCGCCTGCCCCAAGTGCGGCTCGCGCCAGCTCACCAAGCTCATCTCCCGCATCGCGCCCGTCGTTCGGCAGGACGACCTCGACGGCGACCTGGATGATTCCGATCTCGGCGCCGACGACGAATTCGGAGATGATGACGGCGACGACTACGACGACTTCGAGGACTGAAGATACATGCGGCCGAACGGAGACGCAAACATCCGGACGGGCCGCAAAAAGCCGAGCCAGCTCCCGCTGCCATCTTCATTGTGGGCAGCAAGGATGTTGAGACAGGAGGCCTCTGTTGGACTTCGACGAAGCCAAAACGCTTGAACGCTCCTACCTGCTGAACCTATACTCGCCGATCCGCATGCCGATGGTCATCGCCCGGGGGCAGGGCGCGCGTCTCTGGGATACCGAGGGCAAGGAGTACCTCGACTTCGTCAGCGGCGGCCGCGCCGTCACCGGCCTCGGCCACTGCCATCCCAAGGTCGTCGCCGCCATCAGAGACCAGGCCCGGCAGCTCATCCACGTCTCCAACGACTTCTATACCGAGCCCCAGCTCCGCCTCGCTCAACGCCTCTCGGCGCTGTTCGGCGGCCGCTGCTTCTTCTGCAACAGCGGCGCCGAGACCATCGAGGCCGCCATCAAGCTCGCCAGGAAGCACGCCTTCAAAACCGTCGGGCCCGACAAGCACGAGATCATAACAGCCTTGAAGTCATTCCACGGACGCACCATGGGAGCGCTCGCCGCCACCGGACAGCCGAAATACCACCAGGGATTCCAGCCCATTCCGGCTGGCTTCACCTACGTCCCCTTCAACGATGTGGCGGCCCTGCGGGCCGCGGTGACCTCCACTACCGCGGCCATCATGCTGGAGCCGATCCTCGGTGAGAGCGGCGTCTACCCGGCCACCCCCGAGTACCTTACGGCCGCGCGTGAGCTCTCCAACTCCCACGGTGCCGTGCTCATCTTCGATGAAGTCCAGACCGGCATCGGCCGCACCGGAAAGATGTTCGCCTATCAGCACTATGACGTCGAGCCCGATGTCATCACCCTCGCCAAAGGGCTCGGCGCCGGCGTTCCCATCGGGGCCATGGTGGCGCGCGAGCCCGAGGCAAGCTCCTTCGAGCCCGGCGACCACGCCTCCACCTTCGGCGGCAGCCCCCTCCCCGCCGCCGCCGCCCTCGCCGTCCTCGACGCCATCGAAGAAGAGGGGCTCTTGGACAATGCGGCCCGCGTTGGTCGTCGGCTGGCAGAGGGACTCCACGCCCTCCAGCAGAAGACGCCTCTGGTGGAGGCGATCCGTGCCCGCGGGATGATGCTGGCCGTCGACCTCACCGAGCCCGTGGCGGCCGAGGTGAAGGCCGCATGCATCGCACGGGGCCTCCTCCTGATCACAGTGGGAGACAACATGCTGCGGCTGCTGCCGCCCTTGATCCTGAGCGAAGAGGAGGCCGACCGCGGCCTAAAGACGCTCGGGGACGTCCTGGCGGAAATCGGGAAGCACTAGGGGCGAAGGTGGACGTTTCCTTCTTAGCGGTCGTCGCTGTCGCGCTCTGCTTCATGAGCGCCATGATCGTTCTCCGCCTGGCGGCGAGCGGAGCGCCGGCCTCGCGCATAGCCGTATCTATAGCGGAGCTCTGGCTGAGCCTCGCCATATGGGTCGCTGTCTTCCGCGCGCTTGGGCGGACCATCGGCCCTCCCGCGGGTTCGGGCGAAGCTGCCGAGCTGCGCACCTTGACCTCCCGCCTCGCCGAGGTGTCCGGCGCAACTCGGGTGTGGCTCTTTCTGGGGCTCGCGGCCTCCGTCGCGCTCGCCGGCCATCTCATGTGGTCGCTGGGCCGCTCGAAGTGCTTTCTGATCCGCTCGTAAGGAAGGGCACAAGATAATGCCGACATCCCTTGCCGGGAGAAACCTTCTCTCCATCGCCGATCTCACCAGAGAAGAGATCGAAGAGATCTGGCGCGTCTCCACCGCCCAGAAGTCCGGCGAGGTCACCCGGGAGCAGCAGCTCGAAATCGCCCCCGGCCGCACCCTCGCCATGCTCTTCGACAAGTCCTCTCTCCGCACTCGACTCGGCTTCGAGGTCGCCATGAGCCAGCTCGGCGGCCACGCCCTCTACCTCGCTCCCGCCGACGTTCGCATCGGCGAGCGCGAGGCCGTCGGCGACATCGCCCGCGTCCTCGGGCGCACCGTCGACGCCGTCTCCGCCCGCCTCCACTCCCACGACCACATCACAGAGCTCGCCTCCGCCGCCGGCGTGCCCGTCATCAACGCGATGTCCAACCTCGAGCACCCCTGCCAGGCCCTCGCAGACCTCCTCACCATCCGCGAGCACAAGGGCGACCTCCAGGCAGTGGAGCTTGCCTGGGTCGGCGATGGCTATAACGTCTGTCATTCCCTGCTGCTCATCAGCGGCCTCTTCGGCGTTAACCTCAAGGTCGCAACCCCGGCCACCTACGAGCCCCGCGCCGACATCGTCGCCAGGGCGCAGCAGCTGGCGGCGCAGAACGGCGGGACGATCGCCGTGGGCAACGACCCCCAGGCCGCCGTCACCGGCGCCGACGTCGTCTACACCGACGTCTGGATCAGCGCCGGCATGGACGATCAGTCCATCCGCCGCCGCGCCGACTTCAAGCAATTCCGGGTCGATCAGGACCTCGTGAAGCAGGCGAAGCCAGACGCCATCGTCCTCCACTGCCTCCCCGCCCACCGCGACGACGAGATAACCGACGAGGTCATGGACGGCCCCCAGTGCGCCGCCTTCGACCAGGCGGAGAACCGCCTCCACACCCAACGCGCCCTGCTCACCCTCATCTTCAGCTGAGCGGCAAGGAGAAGACACCATGCCCACAGTCGTCCTAGCCTACTCCGGAGGGCTCGACACCTCCGTCGCCATCCGCTGGATGAAAGAGCACTACGACATGGACGTATACGCCGTCGCCATCGACCTCGGCGAGGAGCGCGACTACGACGGCATTCGCCGCAAGGCCCTCGATATCGGCGCCATCGGCGCCGAGGTCATCGACGCCAAAGAGGAGTTCGCCCGCGACTTCGTCTTCCCCGCCCTCAAGGCGAACGCGTGCTACGAGGACCGCTATCCCCTTTCGACCGCCCTCGCCCGCCCCCTCATCGCCAAGCTCGTCGGCGAAGTCGCCCTCAGGGAGAAGGCCGACGCCGTCGCCCACGGCTCCACCGGAAAGGGAAACGACCAGGTCCGCTTCGAGGTCACCTGGGCCTGCCTCTTTCCCCAGCTCAGGCAGCTCGCGCCGATCCGCGAATGGGCCATGAGCCGCGACGAGGAGATCGACTACGCCGAGCAGCACGGCATCCCCGTCCCCGTGGACAAGAAGTCGCCCTACAGCTACGACACCAACCTCTGGGGAAAGAGCGCCGAGGCCGGGCCCCTCGAAGACCCCTGGGCCGAGCCGCCCCCCGACGTCCATCAGTGGACCAAGGACCCCGGCGACGCCCCCGACGACCCCGCCTACCTCGAGATCGAATTCGACCGCGGCCTCCCCGTCTCCCTCGACGGCGAGGCCCTCAGCCCCGCGACCCTCATCGCCCGCCTCAACGCCCTCGCCGGCGAGCACGGCGTCGGCCGCATCGACATGATCGAGAACCGCCTCGTCGGCATCAAATCCCGCGAAACCTACGAATGCCCCGCCGCGGTCGTGCTCCTCGCCGCCCATCGCGACCTGGAGGGACTCTGCCTCGAGCGCGAGCTCTCCCACTACAAGCGCCGGCTCGAAATCGAGTACTCCGAGCTCGTCTACTACGGCCTCTGGTACAGCCCCCTCCGGCGTGCCCTCGACGCCTTCATGGACATCGCCCAAGAGACCGTCACGGGCACCGTTCGCATGAAGCTCCACAAGGGGAGCTGCGTTCCCGTGGGCCGCAAGTCCCCCTACTCGCTCTATCGCTACGACCTCGCCACCTACGACCAGGCCGATCGCTTCGACCACACCCAGGCCCGGGGATTCATCCGGCTCTGGGGGCTGTCCCCTCAAATCGCCGAACAGGTCCGCAGGGAGGCGGAGAAGGAGTAAGCGCCATGCGTCTCTGGGGTGGACGTTTCCGCAAGAAGCCCGACGAGCTGGCACATGCCTTCACCAGCTCACTGTCGTTCGACCGGAGGCTGGCCGAGCACGACATTACCGGCAGCATCGCCCACGCCCGCATGCTCGGCCGCTGCAAGATCATCACCGCCGAGGAAGCTCGCGAACTCGAAGCAGGCCTCGAGCGTCTTCGCGCCGGCCTGGCCTCGGGCGAGATCGCGCTCGACCCGGCCTCAGAGGATGTCCACACTGAGATCGAGCGCCTCCTCGGCGAGAACATCGGCGCCCTCGCCGGCAAACTCCATACCGCCCGCAGCCGCAATGACCAGGTCGCCCTCGACCTCCGCCTCTTCCTGCGTGACGAGATCGACGCCCTCCGCACCAAGCTCGCAATGCTCCAGGAAACCATCGTCACAGCAGCCGAAGCCAACCTCGACACCGTCCTGCCCGGCTACACTCACCTCCAGCGAGCGCAGCCCGTCGTCCTCGCCCAGCACCTCATGGCCTACTGCACCATGTTCCAGCGCGATCGCGAGCGCCTCGCAGACGGCCGCAGCCGCCTCAACATCTGTCCCCTGGGAGCGGCCGCCCTCGCCGGCACCAGCTTCCCCATTGACCCCGCCTTCGTCGCCGACCAGCTCGGCTTCGACGGAGTCTTTTCCAACAGCATGGACGCCGTCTCCGATCGCGACTTCGTCCTCGAGTTCCTCGCCGCTGCCGCCATCACGATGGTCCACATCTCCCAGCTCGGCACCGAGCTCGTCCTCTGGTCCAGCGCCGAATTCGGCTTCGTCCGCCTGGATGACGCCTGGTGCACCGGCTCCAGCATCATGCCCCAGAAACGCAACCCCGACGTCGCCGAGCTCGCCCGCGGGAAGGCCGGCCGCGTCTTCGGCGACCTCGTCGCACTCCTCACCATCACCAAAGGCCTGACTCTCTCCTACAGCCGCGACCTTCAGGAAGACAAGGAAGCCCTCTTCGATGCCGTGGATACCCTCGGCGGCGCCCTCGAGGTCCTCAGAGAGATGATCGCCACCGCCGCCTTCGACGCTCAGAGAATGGAGGAGGCCCTCCAGCGTGGCTTCCCCACCGCCACGGAAGTCGCCGACTACCTCGTCCGCAAGGGCCTCCCGTTCCGCGAGGCGCACGGTGTCGTGGGGCAGGTCATCACCTACTGCGAGAAGCAGGGAACGAGCTTCGAGGACCTCTCCGTCGAGGAGTGGCGTTCCTTCAGCCGCGACTTCGACCAAGACATCACCAACTACATCTCGCCCAGAGGCGCCGCCGAAGCCAAGGCCTCCCCCGGCGGCACCGCCCCCGCCCGCATCAAAGAGCAGATCGCGGCCGCGCGCGCGCTCCTCCGGGAGTGACTGGCTCTCTATGGGCCCGAGCTATCCGCGGGGCACGCCGAGCTTCGCCAGGAGATCGCTCAAGTATCTCGCCGCCTGCGGGAAGACGACCTCCGGCCCGGCCAGCTCCGGGTGCCACGCCTTCTCCCATTCCAGGCACAGGTACCCGCGGTAGCCCACCGCGTGTAGTTCTGCCACCAGGTCCTTCAGAGGAACGTTGCCCTCTCCCAGGAGAGTATAGCTCCCATCGCTCCCGCTGTCCTTCACATGCGTGTGATAGGTGCGGTCGCCGATCAGCCGCGCCGTCTCCTCCGGGGGCTCGCCCTGCTTCACAGGATGGTGCAGGTCCCACAGCGCCCCCGTCCCCTCCTCCCCCGCCGCCTCCAGCAGCTCCGCCACTTCCCTCCCCACCGAGAACGCGTCGTGCGTCTCCAGGATAACCCGCTTCCCCCTTTGCGCGGCCCTCTTCCCCATCCGCGACAGCTTCTCCCCCGCCCGCTTCAAGCACTCCCCCCTGCTCTCCCCCGCCGGCACCTCCCCACCGAACACCCGAACGTACGGCGCGCCCAGCCCCAGTGCCAGCTCGATCATCTGTTCCCCGTCGCTGATGGAAGATTCCGCTCCGCTCAGCACCACTGAGGAATCGAGACAGCAGATCTCAATGCCGGCGCGGGCGAATCGTCGGCGAAACTCATTCACCCCGCCCGGAAAAGCACCCAACACCTTCGGAAGATCCAGCGATCCCTTGTAGTGCCGCAGCTCTACCCCGTCGTACCCGCTCGCGCGCGCCGCGTCGATGATCTGATCGATCTCCCATTCGGGACAGCCCAGAGTGCTGAACGCCAGCTTCATCTGCATCCTCCCACGGCCCGGAAGGGCTCTTCCCCCTCCCTCTGATCGTTCTATTCTCCTCCCCCCCCTCTCACTCCTCGCAGCAACGCCTCGGTCGTCTCCGACACACCCTCTCCTTGAAAACCTCCATCCCCTGTGCTATACTCCGCGCGCCAACTCCGCGCGCGCCACGGCCGGCGAAGCACTCGCGCCGCCTGAGCGGCCGCTGGACGGAAACACCCCGGCGGCCCTCCATCGCTTGGGGAGAACCTATGCTGACGCTGAAGCGTTCCCTGAACATCCTGCCACTGCTCTCGCTCGCGGCCCTCCTCTTGGCGGGACCCGCTCGCGCGGCCGACGATTTCACCGAGGGGCTGGCGGCCTTCAACAAAGGCGAGTATACCCTCGCCGCCGACCACTTCGCCGCCGCCGCCGAAGCCCGACCCGACGATGCTCTGTCCCTGGCCTGGTTGGGCCTGGTGCAGCTCCGCGACGGTCGGAATGAGGAGGCGGTCGCGACCCTCATCAAGGCGCTCGAGATCGATCCCAAGATGCCCGAGGTCCACCTTAACCTCGCCAACGCCTACTGGGAGCTGGGTAACACGAAGGAAACGGTCGAGCACTACCAGCAAGCCATCTTCCTCCAGCCCCACTACGTGCTCCCCCACTACAATCTCGGCACTGTCTACCTCGCCCTCGGCGACCTCGACCGCGCCCTCGGCGAGTTCTCCGTCACCGTCGAACTCGATCCCAACAACGCCCCCGCCCACAACAACCTCGCGGTCTGTCTGGAGAGGGCCGGCAAGCTCGACGACGCGGTCCAAGCCTACGAAAAGGCCGTATCCCTCGACGAGAGGAACGAATCCTTCCGGCTGAACCTCGCCCTTACGCTGCGCGCCGGTGGTCGGCCCGAGGAGGCCGCCAAGCAGCTGTCCCGACTGGCGGCCGCCAACAGCAAAGACCCCTCCGTCTACTTCAATCTCGGAGCAATCCGGTACGATCGCGGCGAGCACGAGGCCGCCGCCGAAGCCCTCCGCCGGGCCATCGCTCTCGACCCCGGCCACGCCGCCGCCCACTACAATCTCGGGCTGTGCGAGGGCCAGCTCGGAATGCGGGACCAGGCGAAAGAATCCTTTCGAAAGGCCGTCGCCGGCGATCCCGACCTCGCCAACGCCCAGATCAACCTCGGCGTCATGGAGCTCGACGACGGGAATACCGCGGCCGCCGTGGAGCACTTCGCAACCGCCCTCAACTCCGAGCCCACCAGCTATACCGCCGCCTTCAATCTCGGCCTGGCCTACGTCGAGCTCGGCAACGACGAGGACGCCCTCCGCGTCTGGTCCGCTCTCGCCGATCGTCAGCCCGCCGACGCCCCCGTCCACGAAGCCCTCGCCTCCACCTACTTCCGACTCCATCGCTACGATGACGCCAAGCGCGAATACCGCGCCTTGCTCGATCTTCGCCCTCGGGATATCGAAGCCAACAACAAGCTCGGCATCATCTACGAGGAGTTCGGCCAGTTCGACGAAGCGATGGCCGCCTACCGGGCCGCACTCGCCATCGACTCGAAGTACGCCCCCACACGCAATAACCTCGGCGTGCTCTACGAGCGCCAGGGCAAACTGCCCGAAGCCCGCGCCGAATACCGCGCCGCCCTGGACGCCGACCCCGAGCTCGAAGACGCGCGGCGCAATCTCGAACGCCTCCATGTCGGGGAGTAATCCACCGCATGTCCCCTAGCTCCCGCGGGCAGCAGGACATATTTGACCCCAAATCCGTCCGGTGCATCGGCATCGTCCCCGCCCTGCACAAGCGCCGCATCGCCGCCGCCGTTCAGCGCCTCATCCTCTGGCTGAAGGACCGGAACCTCCGAGCCGTGCTGCCCAGGGAGCAGGCCGAGGCGCTCTCGCTCCCCGAGCTCGGCGCCGAGATAGACGACGTGGGCGACTCCGCCGATCTCCTCCTCTCTATGGGCGGCGACGGCACCTTTCTCGCCGCCGCCCGTATCGCTGCTCCCCGCGGCAAGCCCCTCCTGGGTATAAACCTCGGCGGGTTCGGCTTCTTAGCCTCCATTCCCTCCGGCGCCCAGATGCTCGACACCCTCGCCCAAGCGCTCAGCTCAACACAGGCGATACAGCAGCGCATGATGCTCGAAGCGACGGTCGAGCGCGACGGCGAATCGGCCGCTCGTTTCCTCGCCCTCAACGACATCGTCGTCGGCAGGGGCGCCTTCTCTCGCCTCTTCCGGCTCAAGACGAGCATCTCGGGCGACCCGATCTCCTACTTCCCCGCCGACGGCATGATCGTCTCCACCCCCACCGGCTCCACCGGCTACTCCCTCTCCGCTGGAGGCCCGGTCGTGGACCCGCAGGTCCGCGTCATCATCCTCACACCGATCTGCGCCCATACGCTCTCCGCCCGCACCCTCGTCGTCCCCGCCGATCGGGTCATCGAAATGGCTCTCCCCGACCTGCGCGGAGAGGACATCAACCTCACCGCGGACGGACAGGAGGGATTCGCGCTGCACGGCGGCGATCGTGTCGAGGTGCGGGAAGCGCCCTTCTCCGCGCGGCTCGTCGCCCTCCAGGACGCCGGCTTCTATGCCAGACTTCGCGGCAAGCTCGGCTGGGGAACCCATCGCTCATAGCACGGGCACTCCATGCGCATTCGCGGCAAAGCACGGGTAGACCGTCGAACGAAGAACCTGATCCATCGCCTCGCCCCCGGCGAGATCGCCGTCATTTCCCACACGGACCTCGACGCGCCCTGCGCCTCTGCCTTGGCCGAGCGCCGCGTCGCCGCCGTCGTGAACGCCCAGCGCTCCCTCTCCGGGCGCTTCCCCCACCCGGGACCGGGCATCGTCCTGAAGGCGGGGATTCCCATCATCGACCACGTCGGCGAGTCGGTGATGCAGCGCCTCCGCGACGGCGACTCCCTCGAGATCATTGACGGCTCCCTATATGCCAACGGAGATCTCCTCGCCGAAGGCCAGCTCATCACTGCCGAGGAGCTGGAGCGTCAGCTCGAAGAGGCGAAACGAAACGTCACAGGCGAACTCGCCCGCTTCGTCGAGAACACCATGAGCTACGTCACCCGGGAGCAGTCCCTGCTCTTCGACTCCTTTGCCCTGCCGGCCCTCCGCACGCGCATCAAGGGCCGCCATTGCCTCCTGGTCGTCCGCGGGCCCGGGGCCGCCGGCGACCTTCGCGCCATCCGCTCCTACGTTGCCGCAGTTGATCCCGTCATCATCGGCGTCGACGGCGGCGCCGATCTGCTCCTGCATGAGGGCTATCGGCCCGACATCATCATCGGCGACATGGACAGCGTGTCCGACGCCGCCCTCCAGTCGGGCGCCGAGCTCGTCGTCCACGCCTACCCCAATGGCGACGCTCCGGGCAAAGACCGCCTGCGACAGCTCCATTGCCCCTTCGTCGTCCTTCCCGCTCGAGGCACCAGCGAAGACGTCGCCATGCTCCTCGCCTTCGAAAAGGAAGCCGAGTTGATCGCCGCCGTCGGCACCCACTTCTCCCTCGACGAGTTCCTCGAAAAGGGCCGCGGCGGCATGTCCTCCACCTTCCTCGTCCGCCTCCGGGTCGGTTCCATTCTCGTCGACGCCAAAGGCGTCAGCCGTCTCTATCCAGCCGGACCCTCGCGGCGTCTCTTCTTCTACATGGTCGCGGTGGCGGGCCTGATCATGTTCGTGCTCCTCACCACCGCACCGGCCATCCGCGCCACCCTCGATCTCTGGATGCTTCGCTTGAGCGCCTTCTTCCGATCCATCCCGCTGTGAGCACCCGTCGCCGCGGGCCAAGGAGAGACGCACGTGCCAATTGACTACCGCTATCACATCGGAAGCTTCGTCGCCATCTTCGTCGCTCTCCTCCTCGGCATCCTCATCGGCATAGGCCTGGCTCCCAACCCCGAGGAGTTCGAAAGCAGAGTCGCCATGCTCAAGGAAGAGTATCGGCAGACGAGACAGGCGAAGACGGCCGAACTCAAGTCATTGGAAGAGGCAAACCGCGAGTACGACATGTTGACTCGGGAGACGGTGGCGGCGGTCGTCAACAACCGGCTCGCAGGCAAACGCGTGGCCGTCGTGCTCAACCACGATTTCGGGCGCAATCCCCTTCCGGAAAACCTCCGGGCGGTGCTGAAGCAGGCCGGCGCAGCCGTCACCTCCACCACCATCGTCACCCGGGACTTCGTCACGCTTCCCACCCCGGTGAAGCAGAAGGTCGCCCAGCGCCTCAGCCTCTACCCGCCCCCCGGAGTCCATTTCCGCACCTTGATCGCCCAGGCCCTCGCCAAAGATCTCGCCCGGGGCCGCGCCGAGCTCATCCTCGACCTTCATGCCGGCGGCCTCCTCGCCTCCACCGCCGACTCCGACTACACACTCCGCCCCGACGCTGTTCTCATGGTCGGCGGCATGAGCGCTCCCTCCGATGCCGCTCCCGAGCGCATCGACCTTCCGATGATCCAGGAGCTCGCCGCTGCCCATCTCAGAGTCGTCGGCTGTGAGCCGCGAGAGGCCCCGATCTCCGCCATCCCCACGTACAAGGCCGCCGGCGTACCCACGGTCGATAACGCCGACACCCCCGCCGGCCGCCTCGCCGTCGTGCTCTCCCTCGCCGGAGCCGACGGGCACTACGGCATCAAGGAAACCGCCGACTCCTTTCTCCCGCCCATCTCACCCACGGTCGCGCATTGAGCGATGCCCGCCACCGCCATCATCCCCGCCTACCGGGCCGCCGCCACCGTCGCCGCTACCGTCCGCGCCGCGCGGTCCCTCCCCGGCGTCTCCGAGACCCTGGTCGTGGATGATGGCTCAGACGACGGAACTGGCGAAGTCGCGCGGGAGGCCGGCCCCGACACGGTCATCGTGCTCCCCTCCAACCGGGGCAAGGGAGCCGCGCTCGCAGCAGGAGTCCAAGCCGCGAACAACCACACGGTGCTTTTCCTCGACGCCGACCTCGGCCCCTCCGCCGCCGCCGCCCAACCCCTCCTCGACGCCATCTCCGACGGCGCAGGCATGTCTATCGCGGTCCTGCCGGCCCGACCCCGCTCCGGCGGCCTCGGCCTCGCCCTCGGGCTCGCACGTGTCACCATCCGCCTCCTCTCCGGCCTTGAGCTAACCGCCCCTATGTCCGGCCAGAGAGCCCTCACAAAGCACCTCGTTCAGCACACCGGCATCGCCCCTCGCTTCGGCGCCGAGGTCGGCCTCACCGTCGAAATCGCCCACCTAGGCGCCGCAATCCGCGAGGTGCCCCTGCCTTTCGAGCACGCTCACACCGGCCGCACCCTCCCCGGCTTCCTCCACCGCGGACGCCAGTTCAAGGACATACTCCGTTTCCTCCTCCTCGCCGGATACGGCCTCGGCTGGCCCGCCCTTCCACAGGCCGCGATGCTCGCCCGCCTCGCGCTTCTCCTCCTCGCCCTCGCCGCACTGCCCGCGGCCGGCGCGCTCCCCTCACCTCCCGCTTCCTCCGCCATCGGCCTCGCCGTCGTTGCCGCCCTCCTCCTGTGGCTTCCCCTGCTCTGGCTGACCTCGGTCTCGCTGCGGCTCCGCAAGCCCAACTACCTCGGCCGAAACCTCCCCGCCGCCGCCGGCCTCCTCTTCCCCCTCGTGGGCCTGCTCGGGCTGTGGCTCGCGCCCATTGGCCATCCGCTTCGCTCCCCCGGGCTCCTCATCGTCGGCGTCTTCGGGCTGCTGGGCCTCCTGGACGATCTCTTCGGGCGCAGATATCAGGCCCGCGGCCTCCGCGGCCACCTCCTCGCGCTCCTCCGCGGCCGCCTCACCACCGGCGCGCTGAAAGCCCTGGGCGGCCTCGCGGCAGGCCTCGCCGCGGGAGCCCACCTCCACCCCGGCCGCCCCGCCCTCATCGCCGCCGACGCCCTCCTCGTCGCCCTCACCGCCAATCTCGTCAACCTCCTCGACCTCCGCCCCGGCCGCGCCCTCAAGGGGTTCGGGCTGCTCTGCCTCCTCCCCGCCGTCCTCTCGCCCGACTCCCTCCACCTCCTCGGGCCCCTCCTCGCCGCCGCCGCCGTCTCCGCCCCCGCCGACCTCGCCGGCCGCACCATGATGGGCGACGTCGGCGCAAACACCCTCGGCGCCGCCGCCGGACTCGCCCTCGCCGCCTCCCTCGGCCCCGCGGGACGAATCGCCGCGATCATCCTCCTCCTCGCCCTCCACCTGCTCTGCGAGCGCCTCTCCCTCACCGACCTCATCGCGCGCAGCCGCCTCCTCAGCTCCCTCGACCGGCTCGGAGCCGCCCACCTCCCACCCTTGCCGGCAGCGCACGAGGCGGCCCCCCGATGACAGCCGCGCGACCTCCCAACACCCCCCTCTCCTCCCGTCCCATCGTCGGGTTCATTGGCCCCTTCGGCACCGGCAAGACCGAGGTCGCCATCAGCTACAGCCTCGCCTCCCTCGCCGCCGGCCGCGCCACCTGCCTCATCGACCTCGATGTCGTCACCCCCTACTTCCGCGTCGGCGGCTACCGCGAGCAGTTGATGGAGCGCGGGCTGCGCGTGATCGCCCCCCCCGGTCGCCTTGCCGACTTCGAGACCCCCGCCCTCTCCCCCGAGATCGGGGGCGCGCTCCAGCAGCACGACCTCCACGTCGTGCTCGACGTCGGCGGCGACCCCGAGGGCGCGCGGCTCCTCGGCACCTACGCTCACCAGATCTCCGCTCGCGGCTGCGACCTCTGGATGGTCATCAACCCCTTCCGCCCGGAGGTCTCCGCCCGCGGCCTCGCCCAGCAGCGCCGCCTCATCGAGGACGCATCCAACCTTCACATCACCGGCCTCGTCGCTAATCCGCATCTGGGACCGTTGACCGACCCCTCCCATCTTGCAGAAGGCTGGCAGGCCGTCCGTCGCGCATCGAAACAGCTCCGCCTCCCCATCGTCTTCTTCGCCGCAGCCGACCGGGCGATGGACCAGCTCCCCGACGTCGACGTCCCCGTGCTCCCCCTCCACCTCTGCCTCCGCCTCCCTTGGGAGTCTCCTTAGAAACCCTATCGAAGCCTGGTGCCTCGGTGTCAAGAGCGCCTGGTCCAGAGTTCTGCAATGAGAGCCAACGGTTTTGATAGGCGCTCTTAGACCGCGAAGGCAGGAACAGGCAGCCGATCGCCGAACGAGTCATCGTGTCCAAAACAAAGCAGCGCGTCACAATCACCATCGACGAACAGATGTGCAAAGGCTGTGGGCTCTGCATCTCCGTCTGTCCCCGCCATGTCATGAGCGCCGCCAAGCACATGAACACCCGCGCCCTCCACCCGGCAACACTCACCGACCCCGACTCCTGCACCGGCTGCGCCCAGTGCGCCATCATGTGTCCCGACGCCTGCATCCGGATCGTGAAAGAAGAGTAGAAGCTGTTTCGTAACCTCAGGGTCACATCTGTCTCCGCCCCTTGGAACATTCTGGGCGGTGCAAGGCTCGGTGCACCGCGTGAGAGTGGGTTATGAAACAGCCTCTAGGCGAGGTGCCCGCCTCCCGCTCCCCCAGAGCGTGGATGGCCTGGAGCAGCGGCAAGGACAGCCTGTGGGCCCTCCACCTCGCACGCCGCGCCGGCAACCTCGACATCATCGGCCTCCTCACCACCATCACCGAGACCTACGCCCGCGTCACCATGCACGGCGTCAGGGAATCCCTCCTCCACGCACAGGCCGCCGCCCTCGGGCTCCCCCTCCACCGCGTCCCCATCCCCACCCCCTGCTCCCAGGAGCAATACGAAGCCATCATGGGCGCGACCATGGAGCAGGCCCGCTCCCTCGGCGTCGCGAAGGTTGTCTTCGGGGATGTCTCCCTCGCCGACGTCCGCTCCTACCGCGAGCGCCAGCTGGCCCGCATCGACATGGAGGCCCTCTTCCCCCTCTGGGGCATGGACACCAAATCCCTCGCCCTCGACATCATCTCCGGCGGCGTCCGCGCCAACCTCACCTGCCTCGACCCCAGCAAGCTCCCCGCCGAACTCGCCGGCCGCGAGTTCGACCAAGACCTCCTCGCCGAGCTGCCCGACGGCATCGACCCCTGCGGCGAAAACGGCGAATTCCACACCTTCGCCTGGGACGGCCCGGGCCTCCCCGCCCCCATCCCCATAACCATCGGCCAGACCGTCGCGCGCGACACCTTCCTCTTCACCGACCTCCAACCCGCCGGCCGTCCATCCCCCCGCGAAACACATGGTTCCGTTGCTTCGGTAGTTCTACTGCCGAAGCCCCCCCGGCCGTTCCTGGTGGCACAGGTTTTCAACCCCCGTTGCTTCGGTAGTTCTACTGCCGAAGCCCTCCCGGCCGTTCCTGGTGGCACAGGTTTTCAACCTGTGTAGGCGGCGCAGCCCCCTCCCCTCACCTCTTGTCTCACTCGGCCCGCCGGGCCGTGCTCTGTGGGAGCTTTAGTCGCCTCAGGCGACCCCGTCCTCGGGGCGACCCATCCGCGTCCATCCGCGGATGGCCTTGGCGCCCCGGCCCCCCGGCCGTTCGCCGTTCGTAGGGGCGCACAGCTGTGCGCCCTGCGACTGCACCCTTTGCCATCCGTAGACCGCCCCACCTCCCTGCCGTCCGTCGCCGTCCGCCGTTTCCCGTAGGGCAGGAGCCTTGGCCGCCTCCGGCGGCGTGCCTCCTGCCCAGGCTGCCGTCCGTTTGACGTTCCTGTAGGGCTAGCGTACCCACGCCAGCCCAGCCGCCGGAGGCAGCTCCTGTAGGGAGGGCAGGACTCCGCCTGCCCGCGGGCCGTCCCCGTCCCACCGCAGGCCCGCCGTACTGTAGGGCGGGGACACCGATCCCCGCCTGTTCGGCAGGAGCTTTGCCTCCTGCCCAGGCTGCCGTCCGTTTGACGTTCCTGTAGGGCTAGCGTGCCCACGCCAGCCCAGCCGCCGGAGGCGGCTCCTGTAGAGAGGGCAGGACTCCGCCTGCCCGCCGAACACACCGATCCCCGCCTGTTCGGCAGGAGCTTGCCCTGAGGAAAGCGAGCGGGCCACCCCACCCGGGGGTCCGGGGGACAGCGTCCCCCGCAAAACCCTTGGCCCGGCACGCATGTGCCGGGCACCTAATCGGCGCAATGCGCCGGAGGCGCATGAATCTGCGGTCCCCCCGCGACACGCCACCCAACGAGGCGCGGAGACTCCGCCCTACGCCGGGCACTCCTCCAAAATCCTCCCCGTCTGGCTCGCGCCCACCCGTCTCACCCCCATCTCCATCACCCGCGCGATGTCCGCGTACGTGCGAATCCCGCCCGCGGCCTTCACCCCCATCTCATCTCCCGCCTCCTCCAGCATCAGCCGCAGATCGGCGTCCGTCGCTCCCCCCGTCCCGAACCCCGTCGACGTCTTGATGAAGTCCGCCCCGAGCTTGCGACAGATCCCGCAGAGCTGCCGCTTCTCCTCATCCGTCAGATAGCAGTTCTCGAAGATCACCTTCAGCAGCCCGCCCCCCTGGTGCGCCGCCTCCACCACCGCCCCGATCTCGTCCTCCAGATAGCTCCAATCCCCGCCCTTCGCCTTGCCGATGTTGATCACCATATCCAGCTCTTGCGCCCCCTGCCCCAGCGCAGATCGAGCCTCGGCCACCTTCACCGATATCGCGTGTCCGCCATGGGGGAACCCGACCGTCGTCCCCGTTCTCACCGACGAGTCCTTGAGGAGCGCCCGCGCCCGCGCCACGAAGTAGGGCTTCACACACACCGATGCCGCCCCCCACCCGGCCGCCGCGCGGCACCCCGCCTCCAGTTCCGCCTCCGTCATCGCAGGGCCCAGAAGCGAATGGTCGATGACCTTCGCCACCTCTTCCCGCGTGTACTCGGCCATGGCCTCCTCCTTTGGACGATCCGGCATCAGGGTAACACAAGTGGATGGCCAGCATTACCCACTGGGATAGAAGGCTCCTGCCGCCACCCGCACTCACCCCCGGCCACCGTCAGGAATGTCAAACGCGAGCGAGGGGAGTTGCAGAGGGGACGAATCGCCGGCCCCTTTGCGCACGATCTCGCGCAGTCCTTGGCCGTGGGGAGGGGGAAGAATCGAGGGGGGAGGGTGTCCCTCCTCCCTCGAAGCGCATTCCCCGTAACTCAATGCTGATCTGAGGGGGTGCGGGGGA
>Ga0307379_10001175_pt1 | contig 41795 bp, 35 predicted proteins | sample UN2MG_FD_202237 | JGI IMG/M metagenome (GOLD analysis project Ga0307379, IMG submission 202237) | Soil microbial communities from Risofladan, Vaasa, Finland - UN-2 | ecosystem: Environmental > Terrestrial > Soil > Coastal area > Acid sulfate soil | place: Finland: Risofladan, Vaasa | collected...
CCCTTGGCCTGGGCTGCTGTCTGGTGGGCGCCTTTTTTGATGATCCGGTCAATGAGCTTGTCGGGGTAGACGGCAGCGCTGAAACTGTCATTTATATGTGCGCTGTGGGACCGCGCTGAGATTGCCGGCAGCGAATAAAAGATAACGGAAGAAAGAGGGGAGAAGCGCTAAATTGGATGTTTTGGCTCACGGACTCTGGGGAGGGATGCTGGCCGGCTGGAAAAAAAGATTCGGACTCGCCTTTTTATTCGGCGTGTGCCCGGATGTTTTCTCTTTCGGCTTGTGGATGGCTGTCCGGATTTTCCAGGGCAGCTTCCAAAGGGGCAGGCCGCCGCTGCATATGCTGCCGGAATGGCTCGATACGGTTTACGGAATCACCCACAGCCTGGTGATTATCGGCCTGGTCTGGGCTTTTTTATGGTGGCGTAAAAAAGACCTCGCTTTGCCTTTCTCTGCCTGGGTGATCCATATCGTGTTCGATATTCCCACCCACTCGAAAGCCTTTTTCCCGACCCCGTTTCTTTACCCGCTGAGCGATTTCACGATCAACGGGATTTCCTGGGGCCAAAGGTGGTTTATGATACTCAACTACTCCTGCCTGCTGGCTGTGGCCCTTTTATGGATCGGAGCGCGGCGACGGAGAAGGGCCAAATCCTCTTACCGGGTCAAAACCCGGGCTCAGGAGGAGCTGTCGGAGAGTCATCCCGAAGAGGCTTTCTCCAAAAGGTCCACATAGGCCTCCTCCACCAGATCATCGTCCTTTATGCCGAGCTTCACCAGATATTTTTCGCAGACCGAGCGTAAATCTTCCACGCTCACGGTTCCCCGGTGCCCCAGAACCTCGATCTCCACAAAGGAGCCCAGGGGTGGTTCCACCTGGTCGAGATGGAACTTTACATTGTTCATGGTATATATTTCACGCCTCTTCTTCACCACAGCCCTGATTCCCAGCGACTCGGCGAGCACTTTGCCCAAAGCCTGGGAATCGATGGATTCATAAAGGTCCACCAGGCAGTGCTTGGGGCCGCGGATATCCGGGCGCCTGTAGCCGATCAAAAGGTTCCGGGACTCGCTTTCTCTCAGCTTGAGCCTGCCGAAAGCTGCATTGTAAAAAGTATCTGTCTGTGTTACTGTCCCTTTGAAGCTTGCCCCCCAGCTTTGCAGCAGCTTTCTTATCCTGCCGGGATCAGCGCAGCGCGCTTTTATCTCCACAGTCTGGTCAGCCTGGCATTCCATTTTGAACCTTTCCTGTAAAAGAGTGTTTCCAACACTTCTTGCCTGAAAGATGTTTTTTATATATCTTAGAGAAAATTATATTTAGTAAAAGCAATAAACTTATTACTTCAGATCGGGAGTCGGTTTCGATGTCCGGTAGAGTCAGCCTGATATTTATTCTGGGTTTGGGGTTTTTGGGCTTTGCAGCCTGCGGCAGGCAGAAACCCGCCGACCTGCGCGGAGAACTCGCCCAACTTGCTGGCAGGATGGCGCGGGAGGACGACCTGCGCGGGGTACGCTTCGAGGATCTCAACGGGGACGGTGCACGGGAGGTGATCCTGGTCTTCGGTCCGCGCGAATTGCTCGATTTCGATGTCTATTACAGGGACAAGGGCGGAGATTGGTCCCTTACGCCCATGGTCAACGACCAGAACAACCCGCGGGAGTTTATCGGCACCAGGCTCGATTCGATCCGCGACATAAATGGCGATGGAGTCCAGGAGATCAGGGTCTCGAGCCGGCTTTATGACGGTAACACCATGGTCAAGGAAGTGCACTGGAGTCCGACCGGTTACCAGGTGATCAGCCAGAGAACAGAGCTGGCCCAGATGGAAAGGATCAAACCGGTTACGCCCCGCACAGTACAATCAGCCCAGGCCCAGTCTTCCAGCGCACAGCCTGAAACCCAAAAACCGGCCCAGGCGGTCGAGAAGAAAGAACAACCCAAGCCCAAGCCTGTTCCGCCGATCCAGCCTTCCACAGGCACATACTTGGTTAAAAAAGGCGATACCGCATACGGGATCGCAGACGCTCTCGGAGCTTCGCTCGATGAACTCGAATCCTTGAATGAAAACCAGCTCTCCAGGCGCGGCCTGCGTATCGGCCAGAAGATCAATGTCCCGGTGCCTAGAGCAAGGAGAGAGCATCTCACCGTGCGTATCGAAAAGGAAAGCTACACTGTGCAGCCAGGCGACAACTTGATTTCCATAGCCCGCAAATACGGAACCTCGGTGCAGGCCCTGAAAAGCTGGAATTCCAGTATCCCCGAAGACGGCAGTATAAATGTCGGCCAGAGATTGAGCATCCATCTGGCGGTCGTGGATATTAAATCCTGATATTCCCGGTTTCCCCATTCAATATTCCGGGAAAGGATAGGGCATATCCTCCTCGATTCCAGTATAGTCCTCCGGTTCCATTTCCAGAGGGGTCATAAGCAGAATGATCCTGCGGAATTTGCCGCTGAAAACAGGATATCCTTTTACCCGCACCCTCCGCTCAATGCCGCCCCAGCTGACCAAACTGTTTAATTCCCGGTAATCGCCGTATAAGTCGACAGCCTCGTAAACCTCCAGCTCTGGTTTCTGTGCTGCGCAAGGGTATGTGAGTCCGGGAGAAGCGAAGCGGCGGTAAAGCTTACCGTTATCGTATATAGTAACCACTATGGATGCCAGGTAGCAAAGCCTTGTGGCCAGTACCTCGTGGCTCACATTGCTGTAAATCTTTTTCAGGGCGAACAGGTCATAGTCCGCCTCAGGCGCATCTTTGATGAACCACTGAAATGGGCACAAGAGGAGCGATGCAAACTTGGAGCAGTATTTCTCGAGCTTGCCCCCCAGGGTCGGGTCCCCCAGGTGATGGGCAGGGTCCGACCAGTAAATATGGCCGATTTCATGGGCGATACGGAAAGTGCGGCGCTCGTGCCTCAGACCGGGATTCACCTTGACTGTCCAGTCCCCTTTTTTGCCCAGGAGTGCGCTTTCGGCTATGTGGTTGGAGTTGACCACTGTAGTGCGAAAATGTTTCAGGACCGGCTCCAGGTCAACAGGGGGAGCGTTGATCCGGCAAGTGCTCAGGATGTTGAAAGTGATATCGCGTACCTTGAGATAACTCATCAGCAAAAGACCTCATGCTGGATCCAGGCGGATCAGCGGCCGGTAAGTCTGCTCAACAGGCCCAGCAGCAAGGCGGCTGTGCCGCAGAGGATCAGGATAACCATCAACATCATACAGGTCACGGCGGCCCAGCGAACCAGCGGGGCAACATCCGGGGAGCTCAGGCCGATACCGGCCAGGATCAAGTTGATTGCGAAAACGAGGAGGAGGACGACTCCCAGCCCGCGTCCTGCTGAATGAAGGTCCTGGCGGCTCAGGGTCATGGCGCTGCCGATACTCAGAACCAGGTAACCGGCAAGATACAATCTGTAGTCGCCTGGATCGAGGTTCCGTCCCATTTGGACAAGGATGATTTTTAAAGAACGCAGGAATTGGCCTGACCAGACAAGCATCCCGTCAGTCAGGGCGGAGGATTTGCCTGGAGCCGGCGCTGCATCCAGGTGCAGCGGCAGGCCGGCCAAATAACGCAGGGACAGATATATCAGAAAGCTTCCCAGGACCAGGGGCCCGATGCTGATAAAGAAGTTGCCTATCAGATGGTAGGGGTTCCAGCCATTATAACTGTGGCAGACATAGCCTGCGTTCTGCCGTCGTGTGCTGAGAGAGAAAAGACGCATGCCGGTTACGCGATGCCCGAAAAGAGGGCAGAAAACAGCGTGTCCCAGTTCGTGCACCAGCGTGCCCAGCCAGCCGAGCAGGTAAAGGTGGGCCTTGAGACCGAACAGTTTCACCGCGCTTTTTTCCAGAAGGCTGGAAAAGAGATGGATCAGCCAGCCAAAGCCGAGTAGGGGAACAAGAATCGGGAGAGTCTGTTCCAAAGAACTGTTAATAGCGGTAAGCACAACCCTCTGGATGGTTTCGGACATGGCTTTCCGGATTTTGAATTCTTGAAGCCCCTGTTCTGAAAATCGGCAGACGGGCGTGCACTCGAGTTTATAGCTTGAGTTCCTTGAGAAATTCTTTCAAGCCCTTTTTCAAGTCTTTCTGGGCCAGCGCAAATTCAATCGTGGTTTTGATAAAGGAAAGCTTATCGCCCACAGTATGCCACTTGCCGCTTAAAACATGGGCATAAACCACCTTTTCCCTGGCCATGGCCAGGATAGCATCTGTCAGCAGGATTTCCTTGCGTTGTTCGTCAATCTTGGTCTTGCGCAGATAATCGAAAATATCCGCGGTAAAGATCATTCTGCCGCACAGGGCAAGATTCGAGGGGGCTTTATCGATAGAGGGTTTTTCTATGAGATCCTCGACAATAAAATCACCGTTTATAGGCATACCCTTGATTATACCGTACTGGGGAATCTTATCCTCCTGGACCTCGGAAACACCCAGCACGGTAGTGTTGTATTTTTCGAAAGTGCGGATCATTTCCTTGAGCGCCGGTTCCTTTCCCATGATCAGGTCATCGCCGAAAAGAACTGCGAACGGTTCCCCGGCAATGTGTTTTGCGGCTTTGAGCACTGCGTGTCCGGTACCCAGAGACTCTTTCTGCTGCAGGTAGTGAATGTCCGCAAGCTGCTCGATCTTTTCCAGAGTCCGCAGGACCGATTCCTCTCCTTTGTCCTTGAGAATTGTGTTCAGCTCTATCGATTTGTCGAAATGTTCCACGATCGCTCTTTTCCCCCTCCCGGTGATTACCAGGATATCCTCTATGCCGCTGTCCACTATCTCTTCGATGATATACTGAATTGCCGGTTTATCAACGATCGGAATCATTTCCTTAGGCAGGGCTTTTGTGGCAGGCAGAAAACGCGTTCCCAGCCCTGCGGCTGGAACTACGGCCTTGCGGATTTTCATTTTCCGCTCCTTGCACGAGATTTTAGTTTAACTGAAATGGTTTATTTTTTCTAAAATATAACTCAATTAAGCTAAATTAGAGAACGCATAATATCAAGTTTAAAATAAGGGTTTCCACAACCGGTGAAGACTCGAGTTACGTCAGGCATTTTTATCTTTCCAACCGGCTTGGGGGGCCCTATCTTTAAGCGCAACGGCTAAACGATTTCCGGCTCAGTCTCAAGGCCGGGGCATGTTTGGATTTATCAAGGCATTTACCGGAAGACATTTATTGAGGGAGGCACAGATGAAGCGCCTGGTCTTGTCCATTCTAGCCGCTTTTCTTTTCTGTTATTCCGGGATTGTTAACGCCGAGCTCTATTCTGTAAAGCTTGTCTCTTCTGCTCAGCCTGATTGCTGGAGCGTCGAAGAGCTGGTAAAGGAAGTGACCAGCGGAGCTGTCAGCGACAGGGAAAAGGCACTGGCCCTGCACAGCTTCGGCATGGCCCACCAGATTCATCACATCGGCCCATTCGAGGGCGGTGACTACGTGCATGATGTCCTGAAGCTCTTAAGCGTCTACGGCTACGATCTCTGCGGAAACAACAGCGCCGCCATGTGCGGGCTTTATAATCTGGCCGGGCTCAAAGCCAGGCGCCGCAGCTTGACCGGACATGTGGTCCCGGAGGTCTGGTTCGACGGGAAATGGAACTATATCGATACGGACATGTTCGGTTATGTTTTCTTGCCGAATGACAAGAGCCTGGCCTCGGTGGATGAGCTGATTGCCAGACCCGGACTTTTCGACCGTCAGGGGGAAAAACCGGAGCCTTATTTTCCCTACGATCCGATGGAGACAATGAAAAAGGCATTCACCGACCCGGAGGGCCATAAAGACTATCATTCTTATTCACTGGCCCATCTAATAACCCTCACCTTGCGCACCTGGGAGTCAGTTACCTGCTACTACCGCCCGCAGGGGAAATTTTATATCGATCCGCGCTCGCTTCCAGAGGAACTCAGCACTGTCTACCGGACTTACTGGCTGAATGGCCCTGTTCGCCAAAACTCCCTGGCCTGGACCGATACTGTGCCGGCGGCTTACGGCAACGGCCTGTTCGAGTACGAGCCGGACCTGCGCTCGCAGGTTTTTCGCCTTGAAAACCCGCAAATGAAAGGGGTGAAAGTTAATAACGGAAAAGAGCTTCCTTCTCTGGCGGCTTCCAATAAAGGGTTCGAAGCTTCTGTGGCGCTCAATGTAAGCACTCCCTGGGTAATTACCGGTTTCCAGAACGACCTGATTAATTTTGAGGACAACACAGATGGCGCCCGGTTGAGCGGCTGGTTCTGGCGCGCCGGAAAAGAGGATGAAAACCGGATCCTGGTCAGTATCGATAACGGAAGAACCTGGAAGAAAGTCTGGGAAAACTCCCATCTCGGCGCAGTGCCTTTCAGGGTCGATATCACTCCGCTCGTTGAGGGCAGGTACGGCTATCAGGTAAAATTCGAATGGGTTGACAGGACCGGCTCAGGCCGTGTTGGACTCGAGGGCTTGAAGATTGCGACCTGGGTCGAGCTTTCACCCATGGCGCTGCCCAGGCTGGAACCCGGGAAAAACGTTTTCCGGCTTTCCACCAGCCCGGCCTGTGCCCGGATAAACGAATGTTACTGGTACCCTGGAGAAAGCCTGCCCGGAGAAAAACTCGAGAACCTGACCCATAAAAATGACAGCCCCCGGCTCCAGCCGGTGGATACGCAAAAAAAGGGAGTGCTGACTTTTTCACCCGGCGCTGACGGCATAGTGGACGAGATGCGGCTGACTATTGCAGCGCATACTCTTCTGGGAGGCAAAATCGAGGATGTATCCGCAGTGCTTTATATCTCGGAGAACGAAGGCGCTGCCTGGCAGGAACTCGAACATTTCAGGCCGGACCCTGAGCACCAGTTCAATACGATGCGGTTCAACCACATTGTCCGCGGCAGGAGCCTCGACGGCGGGAGGACCCTGCTTAAAATCGAGCTCAAGGGCTGCGGATTGGACAAACTGACTGTCAACAGCCTGGTCAGGGTCAGCCCCAGAGTGCAAAGCGCGCTGAGAGTCGCACACGTTTATATGGAAAACGGCAAGCGCCAGAGGATGAACTGGCATTTCCCGCCTGGCGCGAAAAATACCTCCTATGAGGTCGAGGTCCAGCCAGGCAGGGTGCTGAACGAGACCTTGAGGTTCGAAGCGGTGCCTCCTGAGTGATAGGCGCGGCCCGTAAAGAGGTGAAGGAGGAGCTTATGCCTGTCGATTTTCGTTTTTTCATTGTGCCCGTCTTGTGTCTCGGCCGGCCTGCTTACAGTTTGTCCCGGCTCCAGTGGGGAAGAGAACCGGCGCTGGCAGGTCACCCCTAGTGTCAACGCTCTGGATGGTTTCAATGTCACCCCTGACTCTCCGGCCCTGGACAAAGCTGATCCAGATAAGCGGGTTGGGCTGAATACTGTCCCGAGCGAAAATTAGATATTGAGAGATTACTTGAATTTGTAGCTGATAAATAATTTGAAATAAAAGAGATATGAATCTTATTTAATAAATAACATTAAGTCCTGAATATGAAACCGCTGAAATTTATCCACACTGCCGATCTGCATCTCGACAGCCCTTTTACCGGATTGCGCAGCGTAAATACCGCTGTGGCCGGGAAAATGCAGGCTGCCACATTCTCTGCCTTTGAGGAGGTAGTCAGCCTGGCCTTGCGCGAAGAGGTGGACTTTGTCCTGGTGGCAGGAGATATCTATGACGGCCAGGAGAGGAGCCTCCTGGCCCAGCTCCGCTTCCGCAAAGAGCTCCAGAGGCTTTCGGACCGGGGCATACGCTCTTTTGTGGTCCATGGCAACCATGACCCGCTTGACGGGTGGTCGGCAAGCCTGGCCTGGCCTGAGAACGTGCATATCTTCTCCGGGGAGAAGGTGGAAAGTGTGCCGTTTCATAAAGATGGAGCGGAGGCGGCCCGCATTTTCGGTATCAGCTATCCGCACCGCGAGGTCAGGGAAAACCTTATCCCCCGGTTTAAGCGGGAAAAGGGAGTCCCTTTCGCTATCGGGCTGGTCCACTGCAATCTCGGCGCGAACACAGGTCACGAGCCTTATGCGCCCTGCAGCCTGAGCGATCTTGAGGAAGCGGGGTTCGATTACTGGGCCCTGGGGCATGTGCATACCCGACGGGTATACGAGCTCAGAGGTAAGGCATTGGCCGTCTACCCTGGTAACACGCAGGGCCGTCATCCTGGAGAAAAAGGCCCGCATGGGGCCGTGCTTGTAAAAGTAGACCCGGCCGGGAGGATCGGGACTGATTTTCTCCCCGCGGACAGCCTGCGCTGGGAGATAACAACTGTCGATATTTCCGGGCTGGCGGGTGAAGATGAGCTGATCGAGGCCTTGGACAACCGGATCGCCGAGATCAAAGACCAGGCTGAGGGCCGTGATATTTGCCTGCGCCTCTCTCTTGAGGGAAGGGGAGTCCTGCACTCAGTGCTCCAGCGTCCCGGCGTGCTGTCCGACTTGGAGTCAAGCCGAAAGGAGCAGTGGGCCGGTACAAGGCCGCTGGTCTGGATCGAGCGGCTTGAGGACAGAACCCGGCCTGCTGTGGACCTGGAAAAGCGGAGACGCTCGGATGATTTTGTGGCCGGGCTCCTCGAAGAATTCGACCTGTTAAGAGCAGGCTGCGGCAAAGACAGGGATGAAGTCTTCGGGCTGCTGAAAGATCTTTTCCATTCCATGCAGGTGCGCAAGCTGCTGGGCGAGCCGGATGACAGCATGCTGGAAAACATTATTCAACGGGCTGAGATGATCTGTATCGACCGTCTCCTGGCCGGGGTGGAGGATTGATGCATATCGAGCGTCTGGAAATAGAGCGTTTCGGTATTTTCAGCGACAAAAAGATTGGTCCGCTCTCCACGGGCCTGAACCTGCTGACCGGGCCCAACGAAGCCGGTAAAACTACTCTCCTCAGGCTCGTTCTCGATATCCTTTTCGGGTTCTCCACAGCCAGAGCCAAAACCAATGATTACAGGATCCATCCGGAAGACAGGCTGGGAGGCCGCCTGATTTTAAGGGTCAGTGGTTACAAGGAAACTCTGATCGTCGAGCGCTACGGCACCAGGGGCAGCGGGACTGTTTCCCTTAACCTTGCCGGGGGCGGACAGCCCGGCCAAGAATACCTGGAAAAGCTTCTCGGCCACCTGGACCTGGCGCTCTACCGCAACCTGTTCGCTTTCAGCCTGTTCGAGCTTTCGGACTTCGAGTCCCTGAACTCCGAACAACTCCAGGCGCGGATCTACAGCGCAGGCACAGGCACCGGCGCTGTGGCCGTGCCTGATCTGATTGCTTCGCTTGAGAAAGAACGAAAGACCCTGTTCGCAAAAAGCGGTAAAAAACCCCTGATTAACGAGCTGTTGGACAGGCTGTCCCGGATCGAGGACCAGCTCGCTGACTTAAGCGGGAATGCCGACCTGTATGACCAGACGACCGCCCATAGGGAAGATCTCTCGAAAAGGCTGGAAGGGTTAAACCGCCAGGAAAAAGAGGTCTCCGGGCAGCTCGAGCGCAAAAAGACCCTGCTTCGACTCTACGAAACCTGGGTGAAATATTCCACTGCAGCTCACGAGCTCGCGGCCCTGGAGAAAATTCCCGATAATTTCCCTGAGCGGGCTCGAGAAAGGCTCGGGGAGCTGCGAGAGCAGATAAAGAAAGAAAGCGGGGAAATAGAAGATTACAGGCAAAAATCAGAGAAAGAGAAAGCTGAATTTGTGCCTGATCAGGAACTTGAAAAATTAAACCGGTTCGGGAAGCTGCTCGCTGATCTTGAGCGGGGGTTCAACCAGTTTGAATCAGCAGTCAGGGATTTACCCAGGTGCGAGTCCGAAATGGAAATATCAGAGCAGAAACTCCAGCGGGAACTCAGGGATTTAAACCCGAACTGGACAGTGGAAAATCTGCTCGGGTTTGACAGCTCAGTCCCCACCAGGAAGAAAATGAGTTCTCTTAAGGAGAGGATTGAAACCGGTGAGCGGGCTGTTCTGATAGACGGGCAGTCGATAAGAAATGCCGAGCTGGACCTGAGCCAGCCTGAAAGGAGTTATATTCATTACCTGCTTGCTTTTGCCGCGTGTGCCGCACTCGTGGCCGGTGTCGGATGGCTGTGGGTCGGTGACAGTAAAGCCGCCGGTGCAGCGTTTCTTGCCATGGGTCTTGTTTTCGGCCTGCTCTGGTGGCTGGTGCGCAGGGAGAAGCTTACAGTGATGAAGGCCTATGGCGAGCGTCTGAAGAATCTGGATGAAAGAAAGGAGCTTTACCGGAAGGCGGAAACAGAGCTTGAGCAAACCCGCAAGACTTTTAAAGAGCTTATAGCAGGACTTAATCTTGATCCGGAGCTAAACCCGGAAATGGTGAGCGAGGTGTTCACCCTGGTGGAAAAAGCCCGGGACACTCAAAGTGTGTTGGAAGGGCAAAGAAAAAGGGTTTCTAAAATAAAAGAATGTATCGAGGACTACGCCTGCAGAGTGAATGAGCTTTTCGCCGCCCTGGGGGAGGCTCCGCCAGGCTTTGAGGAAATGACAGGGATAGTGAAACAGGTTCTCCAGCAAAGGGAAAAAGCCAGAGAATACGACACAGAGAAAAAACAGACCGGGCAGCGGCTTGAGTTTTACGCAGAAGAGCTCTCGCGCCGGGAAAAAGAGCTCGAGAGACTGCTGGCGCAAAAGAGGGAGCTTGTTTCGGTCAGCGCCCGGGAGGATAATGACCCTCAGGCAGAAGAGCTCTTCCTGCGTCAGGCCGGGATTGCGGAAAAACGCGGAGAACTACTGGACAGGCAGCGAGAAGCCCGCTCGCAGCTTTTAGTGGCTGCAGGCTCTAAGGGAGAGCTCGAGGCATTTTTGGCAGAGCTTGAAAAGAGTTCTCCTGAATCGCTTGAAGAGCAGGTGGCCGGTCTCGAAGAAGAAAAAACCCGGATAAAAGAAGAGACAGAAGCAACAAACCGTGAACTAGGCGAGCTGAACGGGGAGATTCAGAGGCTGGGTGACGAGACCAGGGGCAGCGAGCTCAGGCTCGAGCGCTCTGTGGCTGTTGAAGAACTCGCCGCTAAGGCCGGGGAGTGGGCCGCCCTGAGCCTGGCGCTTCAAGCATTGAGAAAAGCCACCGAGCGCTACGAACGGGAACGTCAGCCCGAGGTCCTGCGTCAGGGACAGGTCTTCCTGGGCAAAATGACAGCGGGCCGGTACATAGAAATCCATGCCCCGCTCGGGGAGCGCCGTTTCGAGGTGGTGAGCCGCGAGGGTGCCAGTCTGCCTCCGGAGAAGCTGAGCCGCGGCACTGCCGAACAGCTCTATCTGGCGCTGCGTTTCGGCCTGGTGCGCGAGCTTTCCAGACATAGCGAGCCGCTGCCTGTGATCATGGATGACATCCTGGTCAATTTCGACCCTGAGCGCGCCCAGGCAGCCTGCGAGGCTATCCGGGAGATGGCGGGCTCGCACCAGGTGATCTATTTTACCTGCCACCCGCACATTGTGGATCTGTTTTTACGGGATAAAAAAGATACCGCTTGTATAAATCTTGAAAAGATTTAATCGAAAAGAATTCCTCGAAGCTTTGCTTCAGGGTAACCCGCCCCTTAAACCAATCGTAGGGGGCGACCGGCGGTCGACCTGGGGCGGGGGGGTGAAAATAATCATTACCAACCTTATGATACCTCGCAGCTTGCTGCGGTGTAGTGCATTAAAAGGAAAAGAAACGGGATTCAAGGGAGGATTGCTGCCGGCCCACATCGGTTTTTAGAAAGAAAATGTATTGATTATTAAATATATGGCTTTCCGGCTTGATTAATTGACTCTCTTTGTGTGATCCCGCTCAGGAGAGATCATTTAGTTTGGAAGGGGTGGGCATGTTGGTTGCCCCCCACTGCCTAAGTATCTCGAACAGGGTGATCCCCAAAGACACTGAAACATTGAGGCTGTTCTTGTAGCCCAGGAGGGGGATTTCGACAATCTGGTCCGCGGCTTCCAGCACCTCCCGGCTTAATCCCAGGGCTTCATTGCCCAGGACCAGGCACAGCGGCTGCGCGAATCGGGCCTGGTAGATAGAGACACTTTGCGAGGTTGTCTCGAGCGCCACTACAGAGGCCACCTTGTCGCGCAGGCCGGAGATCGCCTCGAGTGCAGTGTCGTAATGCTCATGGGGCACAAACTCCCAGGTGCCCATCGAGGTCTTGACTACCTTTTCATCCGGCGGGTGGGCCGTGATGCCGCAGGTGATCAGCTTCTCCACCCGGGCGCACTCGCAGGTACGGAAGATCGCCCCGACATTGAAACTCGAGCGCAGGTTCTCGCACACCACCACAACCGGCTGCCTGGGGAGTTTTGAAACCTCTATCGGAACCGTGCGGTCCAGGTTGCGCACTATCAGTTTATCCTGCCTGGATTTTTTCTTGTTTTCTCTCCTCAAAGCGATCCACCTGCAATTTAGCGCATATCTATCCAGCGAGTGCGGCCTGCGTGTCAGAACTCGGCATTGCCCGGAGTGCGGGGAAATGGAATCACGTCCCGGATATTGGACATCCCGGACAGGAAAAGCAGGGTCCTCTCAAGCCCGAGCCCGAAACCGCTGTGGATTGCAGTGCCGAAACGCCTGGTATCGAGATACCACCAGTATGACTCCTCTGGAAGCCCGAACTTGCGGATACGACGGCTCAGCACATCGAGCCTTTCCTCGCGCTGGCTGCCGCCGATTATCTCGCCGATCCTCGGGAAAAGCACATCCATTGCCCCCACTGTCTCACCGTCATCGTTAAGCCGCATGTAGAACGGTTTTATTTTGGCCGGATAATCATAAACAATTACCGGCCCCCGGATTTTTTCCTCGGTGAGATAGCGCTCGTGCTCGGTCTGGATGTCCGAGCCCCAGTCGCAGGGGAACTCGAATTTCTTCCCGCTTGCGCCGAGCAGCTCGATTGCCTCTGTGTAGCTCAAGCGCTCGAACGGCTTTTTGATTATCGTCTCGAGCTGACCCAGGAGCCCCGGCTGGTACCAGCGCTCCATGAACTGCAGGTCTTCGCCCGCATGTTCGAGCATATAAACGAGAATCGCTTTCAGGAACTCCTCTGCCAGGTCCATGTTGTCAACCGAGTCGTAGAAAGCCATCTCAGGCTCGACCATCCAGAACTCGGAGAGGTGACGGGGGGTGTTGGAGTTTTCGGCCCTGAAAGTCGGCCCGAAAGTGTAGACTTCGCTCAGGCCCAGAGCCAGGAGCTCCGCCTCGAGCTGGCCGCTCACAGTCAGATACGCCGGGCGGCCGAAAAAATCTTTCTCGCTCGGCGCTGAAACCTGGAACATCTCTCCTGCGCCCTCGCAGTCACTGGTGGTGATCAGCGGCGTATGGATATAGAAAAAGCCCTTGCGCTGGAAAAAGTCGTGTATCCCGTGCGAGAGATAGCTCCGCAGGCGGAAAACCGAGGCGAAAGTGTTGGTGCGCACGCGCAGGTGAGCTTTCTGGCGCAGGAACTCCAGGGTGTGCTTTTTTTTCTGGATCGGGAAAGTCGCCGGGTCCGCTTCACCCAGAAGCTTGATTTTCCCGGCTTTCAGCTCATAGCGCTGCCCCTTGCCCGGGCTTTCGACAAGCTGGCCCTCGGCCATAAGCGAGCAGCCGGTATGGATATTGTCCAGGATCTCGGACCCTTCGGTGGATTGCTCCACAACCACCTGGAGGCCGGCTATGGAGCTGCCGTCTGTCAGGTCTATGAAAGACACGTTCTGGGCCTGTCTCACCGAGCGCACCCAACCGGCTGTGGTTAGGTGTGAGCCGGCTTCTTCCATGGAGAGGATTTGCTTTATTTGAAGGCGTTTCATGGCCTTTGCCCCTTAATAGATTATTTGATTCCAAATAGTTTTGGGCCTTGAAAGGAAAAGCTTCGCGCCCAAAGGATAGAAAACAACTGAATAGAAAGATAATACGTCCGGATAAAACCCATGCGGGTAATAATGATACTCCCGGCCGGCACTTGTCAAGCATGTGGTAAATTGATGAGATATGAGATAAATGTTCTTGCAGTTTAAATCGTACAGACGCTCGATCAAGAAGGATTTAAAATGCTTCTAATCAATGCCTTTGTGTCTTTGTCTCTTTGTGCCTTTGTCTCTTTGTGCCTTTGTCCCTTTGTGCCAGCGCCGGGGGCATGACTGTTTGTTTGACAAATTTTTACTCAGTGAGCAGGGACCTGAAAAGACCTCTCGCGCCCCCGGGTCTTGAGCCTGGGAATCCCTTGGCTCGTCGGGGGTTAAATGTAAAACCGCAATCCTGATCGAGAAAAAATTAAACCTCTTTGCCGGAACAGCCGATTTAAATTGTAGAGAGTTTCGCAGTAGTCTGTAGTTTTCGGAACGACCCGTAATGGAATTCGGGCGATAAGGCAAGGAGGCCGTCATGTTGTTATCTCTTTTACACTACCTTTCGGATCCTGTGTATTTCGGTGTGTTCAGCGGCATTGTGGGGTTCGGTTATATCGGCATCTGGGTTTTTTCGCTGCGTGAGCTCGGTCGGGGCGAGCAGGTTGTCTATGTCAGACAGATGAGTGAGGAGACAGATAACGGGAAGAAAAAAGTACCGACAGTGACCTATGGCAGCAATAGAAATAAGATAATTTCCAGGACACCCTATCGTGGTACGATGCGCACAATACATGAGTCAAAAAGGAAAGCCCGGATAACCAGACCGGCCACCAGAGCGGCCTGAGGGTCTTGATATAAAATACTTCAGCCTTTTAAACCCGCTTCATTTATGAATAGTGAGGCGGGTTTTTATATTCTTGACACCCCTTACGCTCCAAGGCTATTATGCTCTGAAATTTACCTTTTGATATAAACACACATTCAGGGGAGGAAGGCATTGAAACAAATCAGTGTGGAAACCAGGCGGCGCACCGAGTTGGTGGATATAACCGCCCAAGTTGAAAGTGCGGTGCGCGAAGCGGGGCTCGAGGACGCCCTCTGCACGATCTTTGTGCCCCATACCACCGCGGCGGTGACAATCAATGAGAACGCTGACCCAGATGTGGCACACGACATTCTGACAATGATCGATACGGTCATTCCTTTCGGCAGCCCCAGCTACAGGCACGGCGAGGGAAACAGCGCGGCCCATATCAAGTCGAGCCTGCTCGGCTGCAGCGAAACTGTGGTTGTGGAAGGCGAGATATTAAGGCTCGGCACCTGGCAGGGGATTTATTTTGCGGAGTTTGACGGGCCGCGCCGCCGCAAAGTCTGGCTGTCTTTTTCGTCTTTGCTCTGATCCGGAGGCAGCTTAAGATCTTGTTTCCCAGGCCAGGCGGCAGGATCTCTCTCTCATGCGGTTTCCATGACTGTAAGCCCGGGCTGGGGATCGAGAGTCAGTATGGTGGGGTTTCCCTCTTTCCGGAAGGCTTGGATCAGCTTCTGCGGCTCGTGGTGCAAGGCGATAATGGTTCCCCCGCCTCCAGCCCCGGCGAGTTTGGCGCCCAGGGCCCCTTTTTCCAGGGCCAGCCCGATAAAACGGTCGTTCACCTTCCCCGAGGCCCCGAGTTCTTTCTGTATCTCGTGATTGCGGTTCATCAGGCTGCCCAGGGTTTCCCAGTCTCCACGCATCAGCGCCTTTTTCCCCAGTCTTGCCAGCTCGGCGATCTCCTGGTATCCCTCAATCACTGCCGGGTCCCCGTCAGCCCAGCGCTCACGGATCGGTTTCAGCACATTGCCTGAGATCCTTTGAACCCCGGTATGGATCACTACCAGGGGCAGCTTCTCGACAAAATCAGCCAGCGGCTCCACAGTTGCGTAAACCTCCTCTTCCGGATCGCGGTAAATCTCCTTGGTGCGGAAATCGATATAGTTCAGGCCGCCGAACACAGTCATGTACTGGTCCTGGTAGCCGCACTGGATATCCATGTAATTGAGCTCGATATAGCGGATAGTTTCAGCAAGCTGGTAGCGGTTCATCTTGAGGCCGTGGAAGGCGCAGACTGCCCCGAATGCGGCGGCCAGCATGGCAGTTGATCCTGCCAAGCCGCTGCGGTAGGGGATATCGCTCTCCCCCTCGAGGCGGAAGCGCTTATCGGCCAGGCGCAGGTAGCGGATAACGCTCTTGGCAATATCGAAAACGCCGCCGTCGAGCCGGAGCCCCGCTTCATCCCGGATGACTGTTTCCTGTCCGGCGAAAGCCAGCTCGAGGTGTCTGGCGGCGGAAATGCGTGCTTTTGCCCGGCAGCTCAGGGTGCAGGAAATGAGGCTGCCGCCGTAACCATCCGTGGGATTGCCGATAATTCCCGCTCTGGCTGGGGCCGAAGCCTCGATCATAACTTCCTCGCCAGGTAATGGCGCAGCATGTGCCCGTACTTTTCATCCTGCAGGGCGAAATCGACAAAAGCTTTGAAATAGCTCTCGTAGTTGCCGATATCGTAGCGCTGTTCGTTCTCCCGGAGAAGAACGGCAAACACCGGGGCGCCTTTTTTGATCAGCAGGCTGATCGAGTCTGTAAGCTGAAACTCTTTTGCCTTATCCGGCAGGGTCATATCGATGGCCTGGAAGATTTCGGGCGAGAACACGTAGCGGGCGGCAATCGCCAGGTCTGACGGAGAATCCTCGATATTAGGCTTTTCCACCAGGCTTTCCACAGCGTAGACTCCCTTTTCCTGCTCCTTTTTAACCTTGACAATGCCGTAACGATAAGTCTCCTCCCGCGGTATCTTTTCGATAGCCAGGGTACAGGCGGCATTGTTCTTTTTATGAGCCTCGATCATCCTTTTGAGCAGATTGTCCTTGACACGGGAGTTGCTGATTATCGAGTCTCCCAGGGCGCACACAAAGTGATCTTCTTCCATAAAATCCCGGGCCAGGCTTACCGCATCGGCCAGTCCCTTTTGTTCGCTCTGGCGCACATAGTAAAAACTAACATTGATCTCCTGGTATTTCATCTCCTCGATAATGCTCTTTTTCCCGCTTTGATGGAGCTCCTTGAGCAGGTTCATGTCCTTGTCGAAATGGTCTTCAATCGAGCGTTTCTGTCTGCCGGTGACAAAGAGGATCTGTTTCAGACCCGCGGCCTCGAGCTCTTCGACAACGTACTGGACCACGGGCTTTCTGCCTACCGGAAGCATCTCCTTGGGCTGGCTTTTGGTTGCCGGCAAGAGCCGCGTGCCGTGGCCGGCCACCGGGATCACTGCTTTTTTTATCTCCATCTGGGACCTCCGCCTGAGAGGGTAAGGTTGGCTGTCTTGGAATTTATTGACCATGCAGGTGCAAGCAACTTAAAACCGTCACTGCCCGGATACCTGTGCTGCGGGCTGTCAGAAGCTCGAAACCCTTAATATTAAGTTACCTAAGGCCTGAAGTACTTGTCAACGGTTTTCTCCCGGCATCCATTACATTCTTTCAAGGCGCTGACATTTCCATGCGCTGGGTTTTATAGATCCGGCGTATCTCGAGCAGGGTCCGGTCATAAATCCCGGCCTTGAAATCCGGGAAAGTCCACTCGAAAACCGCCCAGCCACCTTTGCGGTAGTAAAGGGTGAGGTCAGCCCACACGCCCTGGTCGAGATAGATTTTCTGGCCCTGGTACTTGAACGAGGCGAGCACCACTTTCTGGTAATCCAGGGTTCCAGGGTCGATATTCACCTGGCGGCGGCCCGGCGGGCTTTCCAGCTCGGTCTCGATTGCAGCGGCTTTGAGCTTGGCTGCTACGAGCTCGCCAGGCATCACGAGCCTCTGGTAGGAGATAAAAATGCGGTAAAGCGAAGCACCCATCTCGGTTTCATAAAAGCTGGTGTGGTCGAACAGCACCGGGCCTGATACATAGTCCTCAGGCCCGAATCTCTTGACAAGAAGCTCTCTTGCCTTTACCAGCGGCTCTTCATCCCGGTAAAGAATCGCTGCGAAGAGTTTTACGGGATCGATACGGTATTTGGCCGGTGGAGTGTTTTTCATGTAAGCCTCACCTGCTCGCGCTCTCCCTGTTCTATCCGGATCAGGGCCTTTTCCAGAATCGCGGGGTGGATGCCGAACAGCTCTTCTATCTTTTCAGTCATCGAGGAGCGGATATTGAGGTTTCTTTTACCCTGCGGGAGGTTCAGGCGCAAATGATGCTGGTGGATATAAACCTGGCCTTCCTCTAAGGAGCGTGTCAGCACGATCTGCCGCATCATCGGAGCCTTGAAAGTCAGGCGCCAGCGATATTCGAACTCGCGGTCGCTGGCCGTCCGGTCGCGGATCCGGTAGCGCCACTTGAGCTCATCCCGGTGCGAGCTGGTGTAAAGGTTGTAGGCCTCACTGTCCGCGCTGTCGGCCTCAAGGAGATAAGTATAGAGCGCACTTTTGAGCACGGATTTGCCCCCGGGCGTCATGAGTACCGGCTCAGGCAGCAGGTACCCGGCATCGCAGAGGTATTTCTCTTTACCCAGACAGACCACCACAGCGCAGTGAATGTTCCTCCCGTGGCGCATGTCGCCGAATACCCGGTGGGCCTCGAATCCGCACCACGAGAGCAGGGAACAAAGGCACTGGGTGAGCGAAAAGCACGTTCCCCCGAGCCGGTCTGCAAGATAACCCTCCAGGACTTCTTCCGGTGTCCGGAATAACGGGGGGGACACTTTCCCGGTCTCGGGCAGGCGGAGGATTTTTGAGAGGTTTTCGTAGGGCAGGTGGCTGAAAGCCCGGAAAATCTCTCTCAAGGCTTCCGGATTGCAGGTCATTGTTCCGGGCAGCCCGAAGCGGGTCAGAAAGGAGCTGGCGGCCTGGGCAAATCTGTCTTGGTCGAAATGGATCATCGCAGTGTTTAACTGATAGATTTGCTTCAACTATAATTTGATCATGTTAAAAATAACACCGGCTGCAAAAGCTCCGGCAAGGGTGTATAAGAGAAAGAGGAGCAGGAACCGCCAGCCGTAACCCTCAGCGAAAGCATAGAGGGCCGGAATTTTGGTGGCCGGTCCTGAGATGAAAAAAGCCAGTATCGCCCCTCTGCTCATCCCCAGCTTGTAAAGCGCCTGCATGATCGGGATCGAGGCGCCGCCGCACTGGTAAAAAGGTATGCCCAGGCCAATAGCGAGCAGGACCGAAAACTGGCTCGAGTCACCGAACAGGGAGCGCACATACTGGGGAGAAACCAGGGCCTTGATCGCAGCGCTTAACAGAAGGCTCACACTGAAAATCCTGACGATAAAGAGGCCCCGGCGCCAGAGGATACGGCTGAAACTGCGCTGTTTCAAGCCTCCAGCATGCCGTTCCGGGATCGAAATGAGATTAATATCAGGCTTCAGGGGAAGGCGGTGGGCAAGTTTTCTGGATATCAGGCCTGCGCCGAACCCCAGTGCAAAAGCGGCCAGGACCCGGGCCAGAGCCATCTGCCAGCCCAGAGCCCCATACGTGAGAATAAGCAGGTTTGGATCGATCAGCGGACAGGCAAAAAGAAAAGCCACAGCCACGCAAGGTGGAATCCCGGAGGCAATCAGGGCCGCTGTCATGGGCACGGCCATATAAACCGAGAGCGGGGCCGCCATGCCGAGCACTGTGGCGGCCAGAATGTTCGCTGTCCCCTGGGACCTGAGAAAACGCAGACCGGCCATCCTGGGAAGCTGGCGCTCGAGAAGAGCCACTATCAGAATACCGGCTAATAGATAGGGATAAAGCTCCGAGAGCAGTTCCCAGAAATCAGTCAGGATGCGGTATGTATAGGTCCGGGGGAAAACCTTGACTATCGTTATCCAGAGATCCAAGGTTTTATCCTTTAAACTGATAGCAAACAGAATACAGCCTTATGATCTTAAGGTCAAGCGCAGGCCTTATAATTTAACCCGATTTGTTGTCTTTAAACACTGAAAATGAAGATAGTTTCTAAGGTCGGATCTGTCACAGAAATATGCGGGTTGACAAATTGTTGTCTGATCAACAGCGCTCAATCGCACAGTAAAGCCATAGGGCATGGCACTCATAAAATTACCGCATTTTATACGCTGCAATGATTGCAAAATGTTTGAATCCGAAGGCTTAAACGGTGCGTTCCCTTTACAAAGGAATAAGTTAAAAATATATTAGATTTTTACAAATTCACTCTAAGAGAATATCTCTTACATTTTTAACCACAAAGACACTAAGACACAAAGGGCTTATAAAACTATTCGTTTGATACCATTTTTGATAACCGGGACATTGAAATTGATCAACGAACCCAGGCGGTATCCTGTAAGTTTTAAATATGTCAGGATTTGAGCGCGGTGTAAGGGCAGAAGTCTTTCCACGGCTTTCAGCTCGACTATCACGCATTCCTTAACAAGAAAATCTAATCTTAAACCTGAATCCAACTGCTGGCCATTGTAAAGCACAGGTAAGGAAAGCTGTTGAGAAATCCTTAGCTTTCGTTTCATAAGTTCATACGCCAGGCAATATTCATAGAGGCTTTCCAGCAGACCGGGTCCCAGGTTGGAATGTACGCAGAATGCGGCGTCTACAATTTGCCGTGCAACTAGATTAACCTCAGGGGGAATCGGTTTTTATTGGCTTTATTGAATCTTGGTTTTTCATAATTCAACCAATGATAGCAACAAAGTACAAAAATAAATATACATTCCTCTTTGTGTCTTTTTGTCTTAGTGGTTAGATAAAAAAAATTTCAAATATTTTTGGCTAGAAATTTAGCGATTCTTCGAAAAAATTCAGCCTTGATCACTGGTGAACCTTTTCTTTATCGTCAATGATTCAAAAGAGAAAAAAAATTAAAAATATACTTTTCGATATCGGTTCAGTCATGGTTTTAGGCGACCCGGAAGCCACAGCCAGGGAATTCGCCTTCTACAGTGAGACGATTCCGCCTGAAAAGTTCACCAAAGAGCGTGTTTTTATCCCTCAGATTCAGCCTAAGATGGAAAGGGGAGAAATGACTCCCTGGCAGTACTACGAACACTTTTTATTAGCCAGCGGCTGCCGGATTTCTTTCCGCCATTTCGGTATTATCTGGGCTAAATATTTTATCGAGATCGAGCCGATGATCACATTCGGCAGGACTTTATCACGCGAGTTCAAAGTATACTTTCTATCCAACGCTAACCCGCTCCACATACCTGTGCTCTATACTCTTTTTCCAAGCCTTCTTTTTTTTCACGGCGATGCCATATCTTACGAGCTTGGAGCTCTGAAACCCGAGAGCGCCTTTTTTGAACGCGCCCTGGCAAAGCTCGGCCTGGCAGCCGATGAGTGCCTTTTTATCGATGATCTGGCAGCCAATGTAGAGACAGCGCGCAAACTGGGTATACGCTCGATCCAGCACCTCGATCCTGAGGAGACAAAATCCAGGATCACAGCGGAGCTTGACAAACCTGCAATTTAACTGACAACATGAAATAGTCGTAAAAATTCCGCTCGATGATGTTTCTATGTAAAAATATACTTCTGAACTGCACAGCGGGAAGATCAGCGCATCAATAATCAGAGCTTCAAGGGGCAAATCCGATGTTTGATAACCAACGCTGTTTATAAATAAAGACAGACTTAGAAAAGAAAAATCTCTCTTATCATGTACGATAACCTTCAAAACTTGAGAGGGATAAGATGCAGGAAAAAAGTTTTTTCGAAAGATTGAGTGAGTTCGAACACTGGGCTAACCATGAGGTTATCACCTCTCTTGAGCCTGTATTCGAGTCTGCGGATCGGCCTCTCAAGCTTTTCGCCCATCTTCTCCAATCCCACCTCTTCCGGCTCGACCTCCTGGAGGGGAAAGAGGAGTGGAAAGAAAATTGGTGGCCTGAGCTTGATTTCGAGGAATGCCGGCAGCTTGCAGAAATCTTATCCAAACGCTGGCAAAGATTTTTCAGCAGTCTGGATGAAAATGGCCTGGATGCGCATTTTCCGCTTAAGACCCACGATGGCAAAACGTTTGAAGTGACTGTAAGAGATCTCCTGATAGTGCTTTTTACCCATTCCCAATACCACAGGGGACAGATCGCCCTGCTACTGAGAGAAATGGGTGCAGAGCCTGCCACGACAGGCTATTTCGCTTTCCTGCGAAGGGACAATCAATCGGTAAACACTGAAAGTTGATTTAAGGGACGAGGCGGCGATTTCTCGAAATTTTCTCTTGTGGAGAGCGCTCAATTTAACCTGGATTATTCGCCAAAGGTCCGAGCCATCGCTGCCTGAAGGGACACGGATGTATTTTCCGGCCTCGCCCAGTCTGGGAATAGTAACAAAGTCAATTTTTGCGAATAATCCGGATTACAAACGATTTTGCAAGGAAGAAAATTTCGGAAAATGTACGACCAGGCAGCGAGAATCATCAAAAGAGCCCATAGAGTTGTCGCTTTTACAGGAGCTGGAATCTCCGTGGAGAGCGGTATTCCGCCTTTTCGCGGCAAAAATGGTTTATGGAATAAATACGATCCGACATTTATCGAGATTGATTTTTTCTACAAAAACTCGAAAAAGTCATGGGAATTAATCAAGGAAATTTTTTACGACTGTTTCGGCAAAGCAAAACCGAATGCCGCTCATCATGCCCTGGCGATCATGGGACAGAAAGGCTTGCTGCAGGCAGTCATCACTCAGAATATCGACAACCTCCATCAGAAAGCAGGCAATCAAGAGGTTTACGAATTTCACGGCTCCTCACAGAACCTTGTCTGTGTGAAGTGTTCGGAAAAATATCATTTTTTGGAAATAGATTTAACTGTCCTTCCTCCTGAATGCAAAAGCTGTGGCGGCTTGCTGAAACCTGATTTCGTCTTTTTCGGCGAACCGATTCCGGAGCCTGCGAATTCAAAATCCTTTATGGAGGCGAAATTAGCGGATGTTTTTCTGGTAATCGGCACAACCGGGGAAATCATGCCGGCCTGCCTGATTCCGCCTCTGGCGAAAGAAAACGGCGCGGTGATAATCGAGGTGAATATTAAAGAATCAAGATATACAAACCGGATAACGGATATCTTTTTGCAGGGAAAAGCAACAGAGGTGATGACTAAACTAGTCGAGAGCCTGGGAGTCACCGGATGAACCCCTGAAACTCGATCGCTTGTTATGAAGGGTCAAGCAGCGGTCAGGACAAGATTGTATCAGGCAGGAACGGGGTTGTACTGTAAAAGTAAGGAATGGCCTGAAACCGGGTTTATAATCCTTTTCGGGTTTGACGCTGCCTGATATCGAGTTATATCTGGTTTTGGACTTTTTATCTTTAAATAAGGCATAGAATATCATCAAATAAAATAGCTGGCGGCTTTTGCGCATTCAGAAGCCTGGATCAGGAAAGCAGTGTAACAACTTGCTATAAATTATAATAATATTTATATTAAAAGTTTGTGTAAAATATTGTTTCTTAGGCATTCTCAAGATTGAACAAAGGAGAAACCGTGTTGGAGAAGGTGGGCGAACAAGCGGTGGAATTGAGCCGCAGGCTTGAAAATCTTAGAGGTTATCTTTGACCTTGAAAACAAGGCTTCCCGCCTGGTGGAGCTGGAAAGAAAGATGGCGTCTCCTGATTTCTGGAATAACCAGGAAGAGGCCCGGCGCGTGATCGACAAGGCCAATCAGTTGAAACGCTGGACCGAGCCTTTCGAGGAGCTTGAGAAAAAATTGAGGGATCTCAAGGAGCTTCTGGAGCTTGCAGAAGACGAGGAGGATGGCTTGGGCGAGGAGCTTGAAAGGGATGCGCAGGCAATCGAAAAGAAGCTGGACGATTTGGAAATGGTGCATATGCTTTCCGGCAAGGATGATTATCGGGATGCGATCCTGACTATCCATCCTGGAGCCGGGGGAACCGAAAGCCAGGACTGGGCACAGATGCTGGCCAGGATGTACTCGCGCTGGATAGAAGACCACGGTTACAAGAGCCATGTTTTAGACCTTCAGCCCGGTGATGAAGCCGGGCTGAAAAGCATTACAATTGAAATAGCGGGCAAGTACGCCTACGGTTATCTCAAGGCCGAAAAGGGAGTCCACCGTCTGGTGCGCATCAGTCCTTTCGATGCTAACAGCCGTCGGCATACCTCTTTCGCTTCGGTTTTTGTCTATCCGGAGATCGAGGATAATCTAGATGTGAAAATCGAGGAGAAGGATTTGCGGATCGACACTTTTCGTTCCTCGGGCGCTGGCGGCCAGCATGTCAATAAAACTGATTCAGCAGTCCGGATCACCCACCTGCCTACAGGCATTGTAGTGCAGTGCCAGAACGAACGTAGCCAGCACCGCAACAAGGAAAACGCGCTCAAAATCCTGAGAGCTCGGCTCTACCAGCACATGTTGGAGGAAGAAAGGGTCGAGCGGCAAGCCCTGGAGGCAGAAAAGAAGGAGATAGCCTGGGGCAGCCAGATCCGTAGTTATGTGCTTCACCCTTATACAATGGTCAAAGATCATCGCACAGGCGAGGAGCGGGGCGATGCCCTGTCTGTGCTCGACGGCGAGCTCGATAACTTTATCCAGGCTTATCTCAAGCAATTCGGAAGCAGTTGAGGGGTCAGGAGGGATCCCCTGCATAAGGGTCAAGGCGCCTCGATAGTCTTGTTGCTGAACGATTTTAAAGCCAAAAGAGAACGATATGGAAGAAAGACATCAATTGGTCCAGGTCCGGCTGGAGAAGCTGGAACGGCTTAAAAGCATGGGTATTAATCCCTATCCGTACGAATTCGAGGTGACTGCCCGGGCCAAAGAGCTTGTCGGGAGTTATAAGGATTCGGAACATCAGGAGCAAGGGGCCAGGCATAGTCTGGCCGGAAGGATAGTGTCGCTCAGGAGCAAAGGAAAAGTGACCTTTGCGCATATCGATGACGGTGACGGCCGGATCCAGATCTACGCCCGGAAAGAGGTGCTGGGTGACGAGACTTACGAGGTGGTGAAGCTTCTCGACCTGGGTGATATTATCGGGGTGAAGGGTTATCTGTTCCGCACACAGACCGGCGAGATAACTATCCATGTCGAGAGGCTGAGCTTGCTTGCCAAGAATATCCGTCCCCTTCCGGTGGTCAAAGAAAAAATTGTGGATGACCGGAAAGTGGTCTACGATAAAGTTGAAGATAAGGAGCTGCGCTACCGTCAGCGCTATGTGGACCTGATAGTCAACCCGGAGGTAAAAGAGGCCTTTCGCGCCAGAACGAGGATCATTAACCATATCCGCTCTTTTCTCGATGCGCGGGGATATCTCGAGGTCGAGACACCTGTCCTTCAGCCCATTTACGGCGGAGCAGCGGCACGGCCCTTTACCACGCAGCATAACGCTCTGGATTGCCGCCTCTACCTGCGCATTTCCAACGAGCTGTATCTCAAGCGGCTGATTGTAGGCGGCTTTAACCGGGTGTACGAGTTTTCAAAGGACTTCCGCAACGAAGGCCTGGACCGCAGCCACAACCCCGAGTTCACCATGCTCGAGTTCTACCAGGCCTATGCCGATTATTACAAAATGCTGGACCTGGTGGAGGAATTGGTTGCGGGTGTGACTGAAGAGGTGTTGGGAGACAGGGCTGAGGGCGGGATTGAATGGAATGGTAAAAAAATACGCATGGACCGGCCCTGGCCGCGGCGCAAGGTGGTCGAGCTGATCGGCGAGGCGGTGGGGCATGATCTGGCTTTGCCGCTTGAGAGAGACCAGCTCGCCCGACTCTGCCGCAAGAATGACCTCGAGGTCGCTCCGGAGATGGGTGCGGGCAAACTTCTGGATCAACTGTTCAGCGAGCTTGTTGAGCCTGAATTGATCGACCCTGCTTTTGTAATGGATTATCCGATTGAGACGAGCCCCCTGGCCAAACGTCACCGGGACAATCCCGAGCTCGTGGAGCGCTTCGAGCTTATTATCGGCGGTATGGAGATTGCCAACGCCTTCTCGGAGTTGAACGACCCGCTCGATCAAAGGGACCGCTTCCAGGCCCAGATGAAGCTCCGGGATCTGGGGGATGATGAAGCCCAGGTGCTGGATGAAGACTATTTACGGGCCATGGAGTACGGGCTGCCGCCCACAGGCGGAGTAGGGATCGGTATTGACAGGCTGATCATGCTGTTAACCGGCTTGGATTCAATCAAGGATGTTATTCTGTTCCCACAGCTGAGACCGGAATGAGCGCCATGAGGGTCGAACTTTTTATCGGTTGGCGGTACCTGTTCTCCCGCAGAAACTCCAAGTTTCTCTCGTTTTTTACCTTGATCTCGATTTGCGGGGTTTTTGTCGGAGTAATGGCCTTGATCGTGATTTTGGCCGTATTGAACGGGTTCCACAACGATCTGAAAGAGAAAATACTGGGTACCATGCCCCAGATAACCTTGTTCACTTTCAATGGTGAGCCGATCGAAGGTTACGATTCGGTAATCAAGAAAATCGAATCGCTCCCCGGAATACTGTCTGTCGCGCCGCTTATCTACTCAGAGTGCATGCTTGTTTCCGAAAGCCAGGACAACGCCGGAGCGATCCTGCGTGGAGTCGATCCTGTGCTCGAGGAACGGATAACCGATATAAAAAAACACGTTTTCAGCGGTGCTTTCAGTTTCAAGGATGAAACTCCCGGGGGGGAGATGCGTTATCCCGGCATCGTTTTGGGAAGTTACCTGGCTCAGCTATTGAGAGTGGGCCTGGGCGATATTGTCACAATCTGGGCGCCCAAGGGGGTGAAAATCACCCCTTTCGGCCTTTCGGCGCCCTGGCGCAAGTTCAGGGTGACAGGTCTTTTCGAGACCGGTCTGTATGATGTCGATGCGAAATTTGTCTATCTCTCCCTTGAGGAAGCGCAGTCTTTTTTCGGCATGAAAAATGCTATAAGCCATATTGAGGTTCGACTGGTTGAGATTGAACGGGCTCGCGAAGTCAGGGAAGAAATCCTGGATGCAATCGGCGGTTATCCATTTACAGGAACTGACTGGATAACCTATAACAAGAATTTATTCGAGGCTTTGAAGCTTGAAAAAGCGGTGATGTTCGTTATTTTGACACTTATTATTCTGGTGGCGGCCTTTAATATCGTGAGCACCCTCACCATGCTGATAATGGATAAGACCAGGGAAATCGGAATCCTGCGCTCGATGGGCTTGACTTCCCGCGCAGTGGGCTGGATTTTTATTTCGAACGGCCTGGTTATTGGAGCGTTGGGGACAGTGCTTGGCGCCGCAGCAGGATACGTGATCAGCCTGCTTTTGAACAAGTATCAGCTAATTAGCATTCCGGGAGATGTTTATTTTATCTCCAGCTTTCCGGTAAACATGCAGGTCGAGGATTTTATCCTGGTGACCGTAGCGAGCATGCTGATCTCTTTTGTGGCTACAATTTACCCGGCTTTACGTGCGGCTTCCCTGCCGCCGGTGGATGCGATTCGCTATGAGTAAGGATTTCCTGGCGGCAACCGGAATAGAAAAGGATTATCCGAGCGGTGAGGGGGGGGTTCTTCACGTTCTCCGCGGTCTGGATTTGAAAGTCGGAAGGGGAGAGTCTGTCTCCATTCTCGGCCCGAGCGGTGCAGGTAAAAGTACGCTGCTTCATATCGTAGGTGCGCTCGAAAAGCCCTCCAGGGGAGAGGTAGTGCTTGACGGGACATCACTTTTCGAGCTTGATGACAGACAGAGAAGTAGTTTGCGCAATCATTCGCTCGGGTTCGTTTTCCAGTTTCACTACCTCTTGGCGGAGTTTTCAGCGCTGGAAAATGTCAGCATGCCCTTGCGAATCAGGGGGGAAGAGCCGGAGCATGCCCAAGAGGCAGCCACTGCCATTCTGGCTGAGGTCGGTTTGGCAGACAGGTTGTCCCACAGGCCGGCTCAGCTTTCCGGGGGTGAGCAGCAGCGGGTTGCAGTGGCACGGGCTTTGGTGCACCAGCCGGATTTCGTGCTGGCGGACGAACCCACAGGCAACCTGGACAAGAATAACAGCCGCAAGGTAATCAATCTGATTTTCGAACAGTTAAAGACGCGCGGGATGGGTTTTATTCTGGTGACGCATGATGAATCATTGGCTGATTTGACCCGGAAATCTTATCTTTTAGAAGAAGGGAAACTTCATCCGTTGCGTTAGTCCCGGGTGTATGAACAAAGAGAAGAATTTCTCTATCAGGCGCAACATGCAGGGACAGTCGAGATGAAATGCGAGAGATGCAAAAAAAATGAGGCTGTCATTCATTTTACACAGATCAAGGACGGGAATGTTGTCAGCTACAACCTGTGTAAGGAATGTGCCGGGAAATACGGAGTGAAAACTGTCAAACTGGACAGCCAGCAACAGCCGGTTTTTACGCCGGAGGCTAAAAGCGAAGTCTTGAGTGAGTTGGTGGAGGCAAAAGACAGTGATACTCCGGAAGAATGCCCTTTTTGCCACAGCAAACTCGATGATATCAAGCGCACTGGGCGTCTGGGATGCGGAAACTGCTTCGAAACCTTCGAAAAGCAGATTGATGTGCTCTTACGCCGCATTCAGGGCAGCTCATTTCATGTGGGCGAACGCTCTGTGAAGCCTGAAGGACAGAAATACAGTGACCAGCTCAGGATTCGCGAATTGAAGAAAGAGCTCAATGCTGCCGTCAAAGTAGAAGACTACGAAAAAGCAGCCCGTCTGCGAGATGAGATAATCTCTATTGAGAAGCGGCTCGAGGTGTCAAAGTAAAGTTCCTGCGGCCAGTCGCTTGGTAAAACGTTAATTAAAAACTGATTCTGGAATAGATAAATGAGTCTGCCGATAAAAAATGAGGTATCAGCCTGGCTCGAGGCCACTGGCGAAAACTCCGATATAGTTTTGAGTTCCCGGGTCCGCCTGGCGCGCAACCTGAAAGGATATTATTTCTCCTCCCGGATCAAACAGGATGATGAGGAACAGATCCGCCATGAAGTGCTCTCTGTGCTCGAGCGCGAGGATGCCGTACCATCGATGATGCGTATCGATCTTAAGGGGCTTAAGCCATACGAATGCAACTACCTCCTCGAAGAGCACCTGATCTCAAACGATCTCCTCAAACGGCGCAAAACAGGAACAGTTGTGGTGGGGGATCAGAGCCGGATGTCTTTGATGATTAACGAGGAAGACCACCTCCGTATCCAGAGTATAGCCTCAGGTTTTGATTTACAGACCTGCTGGAAAAAGAGCGGCGAACTGGAATCCACTATCGGCAGGAATATCGAGTTCGATTTTCATCCCAAATTCGGTTATCTTACCTCGTGCCCGACCAATACGGGTACAGGACTGCGGGCTTCGGTGCTGATCCACCTGCCGGGGCTGGTGTTGACAAAGGAAATTCAAAAAATATTACGCGGAATAACTCAGATTGGCCTCACTTTTCGCGGTCTTTACGGTGAGGGTAGCGAGGTGCTCGGTAACTTTTTCCAGATTTCGAACCAGATCACTATCGGTAAAAGCGAGCAAGAACTGGTCGAGCACCTCAGCCGGATAACCCGCCAGATAATCGAGCACGAGAATAACGCCAGAGCGATCCTGTTCAAGGATGCCGGCCTTTATATTCAGGACAAGGTCTGGCGCGCGTATGGAATTCTGGAGCATGCCAGAACTATCACCGGTGAAGAAGTTATGAACCTTTTGAGTGCTGTCCGGCTTGGGGCAAGCATGAAACTTATCAAAAACCTGAGGGTATCAACTATAAATCGGATGCTGATATATTCACAGGATGCGCATCTGGATGTGGCCGCGGGAAGAAGTATGAACGGTACGGAGAGAGATCTTCAAAGGGCCACGATGATTCGCTCCCATTTTACCAACATCGAGAATAGAGAAGAGGTCGATAATGAATAACAAATTCACTGAAAGAGTAAGAAAGGTACTTTCACTGGCCAGGGATGAAGCCGGCCGGCTGCATCACGATTATATCGGTTCGGAGCATATCCTGCTTGGGTTGATAAGAGAGGGGGAGGGTGTTGCAGCCGCGGTCTTGAATCAGATCGGGCTTGATCTGGAAACTATCAGGATCAAGGTGGAAGAGATGGTCAAGCCTGGGGGGAGCACCCTGACTATCGGGGATGTTCCGTATACCTCGGTGGCCAAAAGAGTGTTGGAATACGCAATCGAAGAGGCCCGGGCGATGAAGCACAGCTATGTGGGCACCGAGCACCTGCTTCTGGGGCTGTTGCGCGAGGACAGCGGGATGGCGGCCAAAGTTCTCAGTTCTCTCGGTGTGAATGCCGAATTGGTGCGCCAGGAAACTATTAAGCTGCTCGGCGGGGAAAATTTCGAGTCTTCAGCAGGCGAACATGAACAAAGCAGCAGTTCTCTGGGCGATGCGGAAGCCAAGCTCGGAAAAAAGACCAAAACCCCGGCGCTCGATCATTTCTGCCGCGATCTCACCGAGCTTGCCCGTGAAGAGAAACTCGATCCGACAATCGGCAGAGAAAACGAAATCGAGCGGGTAATCGAGATCCTGAGCCGCCGTAAAAAGAACAATCCGGTCCTGATCGGCGAGCCTGGGGTAGGGAAGACGGCAATTGTCGAGGGGCTGGCCCAGCGGATAGTCAAAGCCAATGTTCCGCCGAGCTTAAGAGACTACCGGGTGCTGGCGCTCGATATGGCGGCGATAATTGCAGGCACCAAGTACCGCGGTCAGTTCGAGGAGCGGCTGAAGGGTGTGATCAACGAAATCCAGAAGAACAAGAATGTGATTCTTTTTATCGATGAGCTGCACACCCTTATCGGGGCGGGAGCGGCTGAAGGCGCAATCGATGCCTCCAATATGTTGAAACCTGCTCTGGCCAGGGGCGAACTCCAGTGTGTCGGGGCTACCACTCTGAACGAATACCGTAAATATATCGAAAAAGACGGGGCTTTCGAGAGACGTTTTCAGACTGTGATGGTCGATCCGCCGACCATAGAGGAAACGATACAGATTATCGAGGGCTTGCGCGAAAGCTATGAAAAACATCACAAGATAAATATCAGCAAGGAATCCATGGTGGGAGCTGTCAAATTAAGCGAGCGTTACATTACCGACCGTTTTCTCCCGGACAAGGCGATCGATGTGCTCGATGAGGCCGCAGCGCGCAAAAGCCTTGCCTCACAAGCGCCGCCAAAAGAAGTGATCAAGCTCGAGGATGAGCTTAAAGAGGTGATCAGGAAAAAAGAGAAAGCGATCAACGAGCAGGAGTATGAAGTCGCCGCCAAACTGCGCGACCGTGAGCACGAGCTGCGGCAAAGGATCGATACGACCACCAAAAAGACCGAAAACGGGAAATATTCGGTAGTCCTGGAAGAGGAAGATGTAGCCTATATAGTTTCCCGCTGGACAGGGATCCCGGTGGTGAGATTAAGCGAGAATGAGTCCGCACGCCTGTTGAAAATGGAAGATGAGCTGTGCAAGCGGATCGTGGGACAGGATGAGGCTGTGGAAGCCATAAGCCGCGCTATCCGCCGGGCCCGGGCCGGGCTCAAGGACCCCAAGCGGCCTATCGGATCGTTCATTTTCTGCGGGCCCACCGGAGTGGGTAAAACTGAACTGGGCCGCGCTCTGGCCGAGTTCCTTTTCGCAGATAAAAACGCTCTGATTCAGGTTGATATGTCAGAGTACATGGAAAAATTCTCAGTCTCCAGACTCCTCGGCGCGCCTCCCGGATACGTGGGCTATGAGGACAGCGGCTCGTTAACTAAAGAGGTAAGGCAGAAACCTTACTCGGTGGTGCTGTTTGATGAAATCGAGAAAGCCCATCCGGAGATTTTCAATATCCTGTTGCAGATCCTTGATGATGGCACGCTGACTGACAATTACGGCCGCAAGATCAATTTCAAGAATACCGTGGTTATCATGACCTCGAATATCGGCGCGCGTGAAATCAAGAGCGGCTCTGTGGGTTTTCACCGCCGGGACGACCTGGAGGCCGATTATGAGCGCATTGCCAGTCAGATCAAAGGTGAGGTGATGAAGATTTTCAATCCTGAATTTATTAACCGGGTGGATGAAATAATCGTTTTCCATCCGCTTTCGCTGGAAGATATTAAAAAGATCGTCGAAATTTTCGTGAATGAGCTCCGCTTACGCCTGAGTGAAAAAGACTATTCGATCGAGCTGGACGATTCGGCCAAGACTTTTCTGGCTGAAAAAGGGTACAACCAGGAATACGGGGCCCGCCCGCTGAGAAGGGCTGTCCAGCGTTATCTGGAGGATGCCCTTTCGGAAAGATTCCTGAATAACGAGTTCAAGCCCGGAGATATTATCCAGGTCTTCGCTAAGGATGATAAAATTGATTTTTCAGTCACCGGTTCGAAATTGGACAAAGAAAAGATCAAAGCTTCTGAAAATTGACCTTATGCGTGCATCCAGAACCCGCTGAAAAGAGAAATTCTTATTCTCGAACTTCGGAGTCCGGCCCTGAAGTTCCGGTGTTTGTCGCCGGGATTCAGGGCCAAGTGGTAAAATAAGCCGGCCAAAATTTATACGGACATTACAGCCTTTTTATTCTGATTTAGAACCGCACTCCCGGTGACTTGGGTCATCTGTTTCCTTTTCGAAGAATATTTCTACCGCTGGAAAAAGCTTAAACGACGTGGCGAATTATTTTATGAGATGTAAAAGCTCAGGAAGCGCGCTTTTTTTATATCTTTTAGAGAAGAATTTTCTCCACAGAAGACGGGTGAAAATCTGTTTTTTGGCCTTTTGCCTGTTTGTTACGCTCAAGCCATTTGTCCTGAAACAGACGCTTTTCGCACAGCAAGCCGAACAAAAGATTGTTGATGTCAAGGTGGAGGGCAACAGCCGGGTTGCAGATAAAAGAGTCCTTTCTGCGGCCCAAATCAATGTGGGAGATACATTCACGATTTTCGCGGTCCGCAGAGCACTGACCAATCTCTGGGAAACAGGTCTCTATTCCGATATTGATATTCTGGCCGAGGAGCTCCCCGAGGGTTTATGGGTCATTATCAGAGTCGAGGAAAACCCTGTCATTTCGAAACTTACAATTAACGGCCAAAAGAAAATCAAGGAATCCGAGATCAAAGAAGCAGTTCCACTGCGGGTAGGCGGTCTTTATTCACCATCCAAGGTACGGGAATCAATCAACAAGATAGTCGATCTGTATCAGAAAAAGGGATATTACAACACCCAGGTCGAACCCGTGATTCAGGAAGCAAAGGTAGAGGGCCGCACTGAAATTACCTTGAATATTGAAGAAGGCCAGAAAGTGCGGATAACCAAGATCGAGTTCGAGGGTAACGAGAATTTCAGCGACAAAAAAATCCAAGGAGCGCTTGACACCAAAAAGAAGAGCTACCTGGTTTTCTGGCGCCGCGGGGGATATGATGAGGATAAGTTTCAAAAGGACCTGACCGAAAAGCTGCCCAACTTTTACAAAAAAAACGGTTTTGTGAATGTACAGGTTTTAGGTCACACCATGGAATTCAAAGAGGGCAGCCGGAATGTAACAATTCGCATCAATGTCGATGAGGGCCGAAGGTTTTATGTGGGCAATGTCAATGTGACAGGGAACTCGCACTTCCCAGATGATGTTATTCTCTCCTCGTTTACCCTGAAACAAAATTCGGTTTTTAACGAGGAGAAGTTTAATGAAAGCATGCAGAAAGTCCAGGAACTTTACGGGGATGAGGGCTATATCTACCTTCAGCCTCAGCCGTTGCGCGAGTATAAGGACAGCCTGATCAATATCAATCTTGTCCTTAACGAGGGTGAGCCTGCAACAGTGCGGAAAATAATTATCAAAGGCAACGAAACCACATTTGAAAATGTAATCCGCCGCAGGATAAGTATTTTCCCTGGTGACCTCTACCGCCAGCCTCTGGTAAAAATGAGCTACCAGAGTCTGGTAAACTCAGGTTTCTTTGAACAGGACATCGGGGTCGATCCGCGTCCGGTATCGGAAGGCGGGGAGGTCGACCTTATTTTTAAAGTCAAGGAAAAACGAACAGGGAGCGCCAATTTCGGTGCGGGTTTCGGCGGCGGCTATGGGATGACAGGGTTTCTCGATCTTACGCAGAGCAATCTTTTCGGCCGCGGTAAATCGGTCCAGCTGCGCATTGAGTTCGGCACCCGGATGAGCAATATCGACGTGAGCTATATGGACCCTTACTTTATGAATACCCCGATATCGCTGGATATAGGCATTTTCAACATGCGCCGCAGGCTGCGCAACGATCCCTATGAGGATCGCTATAAAGGCTTTTATACGCGTGTCGGCTTTCCCGTGCCCGAGGTCGATTATGCGACCTTCTATGTGGGCTACTCATTGATGTCGATCGATATCAGAGGGGACAGTACCCTGATCATGATGTACACTGGCGCGAATATCAATGACTATCCCCAGACCTCGAGTAAGGTCTCTTTTACCCTGGCGCGTGATACCCGGTTTAATATCCAGCACCCCAAAAGCGGAACCCGGCACTCGATCACCGCCGAGTACTCAGGCGGCCCTTTCGGCGGCAATATCGGCTTCCAGAAGTACGAATTCAACTCGGATTGGTACATCCCACTCATTTCCGATAAATGCATTCTGGGTCTGAAATCAAATGGCGGAACGCTTAAGTCTTTCGGAGGCAGTGGAAGCCCGCTCATCGATCCCCGGGAAATGTATATCCTGGGAGGAACCGGCTGGGGCAGGGATACTGATATTCATTTACGTGGATACGAAGACCGCACGGTAGGGGTAGAGGGCATATATTACAGCCGGGGTAAGGCCTATTTTGTAATCACCGCTGAAGGAGAGATCGAGATAACAAAGCAGGTGTATGGTGTTTTGTTCGCCGAAGCCGGAAATGTCTGGAGAGACCTGAGGGATATTAACCTCTCCAAGCTGCGCCGGAGCGTGGGCTTCGGGGTAAGGGTCGAGACTCCCATGGGGCCTTTGGGCCTGGAGCTCGGCTATGGTTTCGACCAGACAGACAACCTAGGCAACAAAGTCAAGGGTAAATGGGTGCCGCATTTTCGTTTCGGCAGGTTCTACTAAAGAAAAAAGATTGAATCTTGGCGCTTGTTTAAGCAAATTAGATAAAATTTCTAACCACTCAATCGGAGTCTAACCCACTCAGCAAACATTTTATTAATTAAAGGAGGTAATCTTTTGCGCAGCTTGACTATTACACTCTCATTGATGCTTTTGTTCACAGCATCGGCAATGGCACAGCAGCTCAAGATAGGTTATGTTCAGGTAGAACTTTTGACGCAGAATTTCCCGGAATATGAGGATGCCTCGAAGACGTATGAAAAAGAGATCCAAGCTTGGGAAGCCCAGTTAAAGGAATACCAGACAGACCAGGCCGCCATGGAAGAGGAGTACAAGCAGAGGGCCATGCTTTACAGCCCGGAGAAGAAAAGAGAGAAGGAAGAGGAGATCTTGAAGAAACGGCAGGAAGCAATCGAGTTTTACCAGGGAGTTTTCGGTCCCCAGGGCAAGGCAGAGCAGAGGAAGTTCGAGCTTCTTAATCCGATTTATGATAAGATTAACCGCGCAATCGAAATCCTGGGCCAAAGGGATAATTACACGATGATCTTTAATGCCCAGGGACTGCTTTACGCCAAGGAAGAACTCGATATAACGGAGGAAGTGCTGAAAGTACTCAAAGCCGGTGTGGATGTTACTCCATCCGGCTCGAAAAGTACTGGCGCTACAAGACGCTAGCTGAAAGTCAAAAAAAACTTTCCTTATGAGAAAAAGTATTGTATTTTTACTATTTGTACTATTGACACCAGTCTCCGGCCGCTCCCAGGAACTTAAGTTTGGCTACGTCGAGGATCAGCGGATTCTCAATCAGTTGCCTGCGGTAAAGGAAGTCCAGCGGATACTGGATCAGGAAACGACTCTCTGGGAGAAACGTTTCAAGGAACGCCAGCTATTCCTTAAAGCATATGTCGACTCGGTCACTGCACTAAAGGCAGGGCTGGAGAAAGCCAGGCAAGACACCTCGAAAACCTCGAAACCGGAGAAACAGCCAGAGGTGTCAGTTAACCTGCCGGCTCCCGGAGACAGCGCCGCTGCGGACAGCTCGGGTGGCAAGAATGCATCCGCTGCCGCGGCTAAAGTCGAAAAAAAGATGCCTGCCGATACCCTGGCCATGCTTTCCGAAATCGCCAGGTTAGAGAGTGAGCTTGATAAAGCCAAAAAGGATGTAGTGGCTTTTTACCATCGGATTTATGGAGAAGATGGTATCCTGAACCGGCGGAATGCAGAACTCAGCCAATCCATACTCGAGAAAATAAACCGCGTGATCGCTGAGACAGGAGAAAAGCAGAATGTTTCGATAGTTTTCGATTCTTCAATACTTTTTTACATTGATCAAGATTTAAATCTTACCAATCAGGTAATGCAAGCGCTCGGTTTCCAGCAGCCAGGAGCGCCTTAAAGGGGAATCAAGTTGCCAGAAATAAGATTAGAAGAACTCGCGAAAAAGCTTCACGGCAGGGTCAAGGGTGATCCGGCTGTGATTATCAAGGGTGTGGCCGGTCTGGAAGAAGCCAAGGAGGGGGACATTTCTTTTGTGGCCAACCCCAGATATCACAACTGGCTCAGCAAAACCCAAGCTACGGCGGTCATTATTGGCGAATCGAACGGTGCGGTGCAGGAGAATAAGAATTATATCATCGTGGAAAATCCTTACCTGTGCTTTATGAAGACTGTGGAGCTTTTTTATCCACCAAAAAGTGTTTTCAAACCCGGTATCCATTCCACAGCCGTGGTTGATCCAACCGCCAAGATCGGTGAGCGGGTCCATATCGGTCCCCTGGTAGTGGTGGGGACTAACAGCCGGATAGGAAACGATGTAGTACTTGAGGCCAGATCTTATGTGGGTGATCGTGTAGTAATCGGAGATAAGACCCGGGTCATGCCCGGGGCGACAATCCTCGAGGATGTGACTATCGGCAAAAGATGTCTGCTGCAAAGCGGCTGTGTATTGGGTGGAGACGGTTTCGGGTTCGTTTGCGACCGCAAAGGAGTGCAGAAAAAAATCCCACAGGTGAGCGGTCTGGTTATCGGTGATGATGTCGAGGTGGGAGCAAATACCACAATCGACCGCGGCACTTTGTCGCCTACCCGCATCGGCAATGGTGTCAAATTCGATAACCTGGTCCATGTCGCCCACAATGTGGAGATCGGCGACAATACTCTGGTGATAGCTCAGGTCGGGATCTCCGGTTCGACCAAGATCGGAAGTTCGGTAATTCTAGGCGGACAGGTCGGAATCGCCGGACATCTGCAAATCGGCGACAGAGCCAAGATCGGAGCCAAGACCGGCATTACCAAGTCAGTTCCCTCAGGAGTGGAGCTCTCCGGACACCACGGCCGCCCGATTACTGAAGCCTTGAGGGCGGAGGCCTCATTACATCGTCTGCCTAAAGTCTTCCAGCAGATCAGAGAGCTCATGCGAAAGGTGAAAGAGATCGAAGAGAAAACGGGATAAGATCGAGTCCACCTTTTGTAAGAGATCAGCTTATCGCATCTTTTGAATTATGTCCGCTATTTTTCGAGGGAATCGGAAAACGATTCGCTTTTTTTTTGATTTAATAGAATGTACAGCTTAAGCCTGATGATTATAAAGTAAGGAGATTTTCATGAATCAAAAAACCATTGCCCGAAAGATCAAGTGCTCGGGTATCGGTATACATTCAGGCAAAAAAGCAACACTCACCTTTAAACCCGCAGAAGAGAATACCGGGATAGTTTTCATCCGTGGCGATATCGGAGCCCATGCCCGTATCCCGGCGCTTGTGGAAAATGTGGAAGCAGTCGTGCGGGGCACTACTATCGGCAAAGACGGTTTCACAGTGCTCACAGTAGAGCATGTGATGGCCGCAGTGGCGGGTTTCGGAATAGACAATCTGATAATTGAAATAGACGGGGTCGAGGTGCCGGCCGGCGACGGCAGTTCCTCCTGTTTCGTGCAAGCGATCAAAAAAGCCGGGATCAAGGAACAGAAAGCCAAAAAAAAGGTAGCCATTCTAACCGAACCTCTGTCCTACCAGGAAAACGGGATATACTTTCTTGTTCTTCCCCACGACAGCTTGAAAATCAGCTTTCAAATTCAATACCCCAACCCGCTTGTAGGTTCCCAGTTTGATTCCCTGGAGATAAATTCGGAAACTTTTCTCGACAAGCTGGCCGATGCACGGACTTTTGCTTTTCTCGAAGAGGTGGAGGAGCTCAAAAAGGCAGGTCTTATCAAAGGCGGAAGCCTGGAGAATGCAGTGGTTATCGGCGAGGACAAGATTTTAAACAAAGATGCCTTGCGCTCCTCCAAAGAACTGGTGCGCCATAAAATTGTCGATTTGCTCGGCGATATCTATCTTCTCGGCAGGCCGCTCAAAGCCCATATTATCTCCTTTAAGAGCGGTCATCCCTCCAATATCAATCTGGTGCGCAAGCTGCACGAACATCTGGCCATACAGGAAGGTATCGAGCCGGTAAAGGCGCCGGTGAAAAGGAAGGCAAGCGCCAAGGGTGTCGCCAATAACCAGGTGATTATCGGGATAAAGCAGGTTATGGAGAAGCTGCCGCACCGCTATCCATTCCTGCTTGTGGACCGTATTATTGAATTTGAGGCGGAAAAGCGCGTGGTGGGGATCAAGAATGTCTCGATAAATGAGCCGTTTTTTCAGGGACATTTTCCCGGCCATCCGATAATGCCGGGAGTGCTGATTGTTGAGGCTATGGGACAGACAGGGGGATTGCTGTTGATGAACAGCGTTCTCAAGCCGGAAAACACGGTCATGTATTTCATGAGCCTGGATAAGATCAAGTTCCGCAGACCTGTTTTCCCCGGCGATCAGTTGAGGATGGAGCTTCAAATGCTCAGATTCCGTCATCGCATATGCAAGATGAAAGGCTGCACTTATGTGGGAGACGATCTGGTGGCCGAGGCTGAGATGACGGCGATGGTGGTTGATAAGGATCGGCTCCCGGAACAATATTATTAAGAGATCCCCCTCAAGCAATACGATTACAAATTTAAACTTGGATTAAAGGTTGTTTTGCCTGCGGCTTTACGCTTTTGATTTTTCAGAAGAGGATTAGAAATTGGCCATTCATCCCACGGCGATTATTGATAAATCGTCGGAAATTGATCAGGATGTGGAAGTCGGGCCCTATACAGTGATCGGCCCCAATGTAAAAATCGGATCAGCTACTGTGGTCGGGCCTCATGTTTATATCTATAAGAACACAACTATCGGCAAGGACTGCCAGATCTGGAAAAGCGTCTCCCTGGGCACTGACAGCCAGGACCTTAAGTTTGTCGGCCAGACAACCTATCTGGAGATCGGCGACAGGACTGCTGTCAGGGAGTTCGCCACCTTGAACCGGGCCACGACCGAGGGCGGCGCCACCCGGGTTGGCTCGGATTGCCTGCTGATGGCTTACACTCATGTGGCTCACGACTGCGTGGTCGGCAACAACGTGATTCTTTCCAATGCAGTCAACATGGCCGGCCATGTAACTATCGGCGATCATGCCACTATCAGCGGACTGACCTGTATCCATCAGTTCGTACAGATCGGGATGTACAGTTTTATCGGCGGGGGAAGCCGGGTGCCCAAGGATGTGCCGCCCTTTGTGATGGCAGTGGGCAATCCGATCATGCTCAATGGTTTGAATACCGTGGGCCTGCAGCGCAAAGGATTCTCAGAGGAAGTTCGCCTGGAGCTTAAGCGGGCCTATAAAATCTTTTTCCGGAGCCAGTACAACATTTCCCAGGCGCTGGAGTATGCCCGCAGGGAACTGAAACAACTGCCTGAGATAAAAATCTTTAATGATTTTATCGCCCACTCGGAGCGCGGCGTGATTGTCTGATTTTTTTCACCAATTGCCCGAGCCTATCAATGGCGCGTCTTTACCTCCTTTTCGCCTCTGTTTACCTGTTGGAAGGGATCACTGAAATCCCTTTCATCCTTAATGTATACTTAAAAAAACTCTCTTTTTCTCCCTCGCAAATCGGAACAATCCTTTTCCTGGGCAGCCTCTGGTTTATTTTTCTCAAGCCTTTGATCGGTTTTATTGCGGATTTCTGGAGGAAATTCAACAAGCGCCTGGTGCTCACTATCGGTTTGCTCTGTTCATCCATGGGGTGGCTGGTGATCGCCGATGCTCAGTCGACTGTTGCAATGACTGTGGGCGTAAGCCTCAAAGTGATCGCTATCGCTCTCCTTGATGTACTGATTGACGGGATGATCGTTACTGTGAGCACAGCGAAAAACAGGACTTTCATCCAGAGCCTGGTTTACGGTTGCCGCTTTGGCGGCGCCATGCTTTTCTCTTCCTGGGCCGGCGGTAAAATCGATGAAGGAGTGATGGCTTTTACCCAGATCTATTATCTGTTCTCGGTTACTTCGCTGCTCGTCCTGATTCCAGTTCTGATTTATCGCCAAGAAGAGGTGAAAAGAATCCCGGAGAAAGAGGACAAGACTCAGGGGAAAACGCTCTCCATTGAGGAACAAGTTCCCTTCAGAGAGAAAATAGGCCAACTCGCTCACCCTTCTTTCGGCTGGCTTTTGATCCTGCTCTTTTTATACTCCTTTGGAGCGGATACTACTACATTTTTCGAGCCGTTGGTCCAGGAACGTTTCGGCGGCGAGTTTTTAGGCCGGATCGTTTCCATCTACTATGTAGGAATCGTGATCGGGATTTTAACCATTCCAGTATTACGCAGCATGTTGAGCATGAAAACGCTTTTTGTGGTCTCGCTTGTCGGTTGGTGCCTGGCTGAAATTTCATGTCTCGGGATAGCCCGGTGGAATGGGGGGATGATTTATTTCTTCGGCGGTGTTTTCAACGCTTTCAGCTCCATTGCGCTTCTAACAGTAGCTGTGTCCATGTGCAAGAAAAAGGGAATCGAGACTTTCGCCTTCGCTTTTGCCATCTCGGTCAAGAACCTGATGGATAATTCGAACGTCCTTATCGGCGGCTACGTGATGGAGGCTGTGGGCATAACTTGGCTCTTCGTGATCTCAAGCCTCTGCGGGCTGCTCCCCTTCCTGGTGCTCCACAAAATAGATTTCAAGGAAATCTGAAGTCTTACCTGTTAAATGCCGTTTTAAAACTTCAAAAATGACTTTCAAGCTCGCGGACAAAATTTAATCCAAAAAAAGCTCATTAATAACCAAAAAACTGATCAAGCTCCCCCAAATACCCTACTTTATATTGTGGTGTATGATCTTCTCACCAACAGGCTCTCCGGCATAGACATGGCTTGATTTTCCATAGTCTGTCAAGCGGGAGGTCGCGAGTTCAAGTCCCGTCGGCCCCGCCATTTGTTATTTTTAAGCCCTTTGGCGAGGATGTCGAAGGGCTTTCTGTATGAAAATGAAAGACTTCCGTTGTCGTAAGAGCAGTTCAAAAGTACCTGATCGAGCAATTTTCTTCGTTCCTGGTGGTTTTGACGCAAGTATAGAAAATATGCTTTGTTAGCGATTTCAAGAATCTGCAGACCTGTTTTGTAGTAGTTGATGTTCGCATGGTCATGACAGCAGATCTGATGCCTGCAACTTAGGAGTTCTGCTTTCCAGTCCTGGCTTCTCCGCAGCCAGTACTCCTCTGAGATTTTGCCCTCCAGTTTATCAGTGTAGGCTTTGTCCAACAGTCCTTGAATCTGCTTGATGCGCTTTTCCAGTCGCTCTATGGAATCAGCATGATACAATTTTTTCTCCTGCTGGCTTGATTTGAGAGCCTCGAGAATGTAGCCGACCATTGCTTCATCGATCTGGATTCCTTTAAGGACATCACCCAGCAAGTCTCCAAGTTTTTCCTCACACACGTAGGTATTTCCGCATTTCCCCTTGAACCCGGTACAGCGATAGTAAATGTATTTTTCCTTATGAATTTCAGGAGTCATCGTGCAGCCGCAGCGCCCGCACCTGACCAGACCTTTATAAGCGGTTGAGCGCCGACTCTGTACAGGGTAGTTATGCCCGTCCAGTTGGGCTTGCACCTTTTCGAACAGCGACCGCTCGATTATCGGCTCATGATTGCCCTCATAGGTCTTTCCCTTCCACCT